>Ga0070727_10001574_pt1 | contig 23901 bp, 25 predicted proteins | sample tdAd472_FD_66722 | JGI IMG/M metagenome (GOLD analysis project Ga0070727, IMG submission 66722) | Marine sediment microbial communities from the Atlantic coast under amendment with organic carbon and nitrate - tdAd47.2 | ecosystem: Environmental > Aquatic > Marine > Coastal > Sediment | place...
TCCCGAGCACCCCATCGCGACCACCACCATCCATGCGAACCGAGCCACAGGCACCTCCTACTACCAGAGCTAGCAGCATCCGTACCACCCCTGGCGACCCTGCAGGCGTCAGTGTCGTGCCCACATCACCATCCGGGCCGACGGACGGATCACGACACGGATGTCCTGCTGCGAAGGCGCGTTAGACGCCGGCATGGACCTCCCCGAGTTCTTGTTCGCCGACGTGTTCCTCGGCAATACCCTCGCCCACCTCGGCGGCTTCGTGCTCGCGGTCTTCGCGAGCTTCGCCCTGGCCTCGGTGGCCCAGGCCATCTTCCACGGCCGGCTCAGCCGCCTGGCACAGGCCTCCGAGACCGACCTCGACGATGCGCTGCTCGCCGCCCTGGAGCGCCCGCTGTACCTGCTGGTCATGGCCGTGGGGCTGCGGGGAAGCGTCATGCTCCTGGTGCTGCCCGACGGCCTGGGCCAGCTCGTCGCCAACGTGCTCACAGTGGTGGTCACCGTGTTCGCGACGTGGGGCCTGAGCCGGGTCCTCGACACGGTGCGGGCGGTCTACGTCGACCCCTTCGTCGAAGCCAGCGAGACCAAGCTCGACGACCAGCTCGTGCCCATCCTCGACCGCACGCTCAAGGTGACGCTGTGGTCGCTGGCCATCCTGATGGTGTTCAGCAGCCTCGGCTACGACATCCTCTCGCTGCTGACGGGGCTGGGCATCGGCGGGCTGGCGGTGGCCATGGCCGCCCAGGCCACCCTGTCGAACGTGGTGGGCAGCATCACCATCTTCGCCGACCAGCCCTTCCAGGTCGACGACCTGGTGCAGCTCGGTGAGCACCGGGGGGTCGTGCGGGAGGTGGGCCTGCGCACCTGCCGCATCGAGACCTTCGAGGGCCACCTGGTCAGCGTGCCCAACGCCAGTGTGGTCGATGCTCCGGTGATCAACCTGTCGCCCGACGAGCGCTGGCGCTACGCGGCCACCCTGGGCCTCGTCTACGACACCACGGCCGAGCAGCTCGCCTCGGCCATGGCGCTGCTTCGCCAGATCCTGGCCGAGCACCCCGCCGTCGACGACGATGTGGCGGTGCGGTTCACCGGCTTCGGTGACTCGGCCCTCGAGCTGACCTTCGCCTATTGGATGTCGGGGCCGAGCGCCGCGCTCTACCTCGACACGCTGTCGGAGGTGAACCTCGCCATCAAGCAGCGCTTCGACGAACAGGGGCTGAGCATGGCCTTCCCGAGCATGTCGCTGTACGTCGAGAAGGGCCCATGATCCTCGGGCTGCTGGTGCTGGCCTGGGCCGACGAGCCGGCCCCCGCCACAGCGGCATCCCGTGGGTTCGTGGCACGACCCGTCGCCGGGCGACCCGTCGCCGAGCTCCGCGGTGGCCTCGACACCACCAGCCGGGCGCGGGCGCCGCAGATCTGCGGCGAAGTCCACGTGCTCCGCTTCCTGGCCCTCGATGCCTGCGGCAGCGGCGCCACCTGGTTTCACGACCTGCCCATCGACGAGATGAGCCACTACCGGGTGGAGGCCACCGTGCCGCTGATGGCCGATGGCCGCGGGGAGCTGTGGCTGCAGCCCGGGCTGGGCTTTGCCGAGGTGCAGCGCGGTGCCGATGCTGGCGGCTTTCGGTTCGGCCGGGAGGCGGCGCCCGAACAGAACGAGGCCGCGGGCCCGGAGGCCACCCTGTCGCTGAAGGCGCGCGCCTGGGTGCACGACAAGGTGTTCGGGGTCGCGGAGGCCAATGCGGGGCTCGCTGTGGTGCCGGCCGCCCCGGTCGTGATGGGCAGCAAGGGGCCCGCGGTGCCGAGCGCTTCCCTGACCGTGGGGCTGGGCTTCTAGTTCTTGCCCTTCTTGCGCTTCAGCTCCATGACGATGTCTTCGCCGTCGCTCCGGCCCTCGCACAGCATGTCGTCTTCGTCGAGGGTGCAGTCCATCTTCAGCTCGTAGTCGTCGAAGTCGAACTCGAAGACGCCCTTTTCCTCCTCCCAGTCGCCCGCGTAGTACTCACCGTAGCGCTCGTAGTAGCCGCCGGTGGAGCTGTACTCGTAGTAGTAGCCGAAGGTGGCCCGGCCGCCGTCTTTCGCCTCGAGCAGCAGGCCGAAGATCTCGGTGTAGGTCTCGCCGCGCTGCCGGTAGCTGTACTCGCGGGGCAGCTTGTAGACGTAGCCGTCGTATTCGTACTCGGTGACCTTCCACTCCCCGATGAGGTCGGCTGCCTTGCCCCCCTCGGTGCACCCCGTGACACACAGGGCGAGGGTCGACATCATGGGCAAGACGAAGGTGCGGTCCATGTGGGCTCCCGAGCTGGCGCCGAATAACCAGGTTGCCGGGGAGTAGGCATGGTCATCGTCACGGGAACGAAGCGCTCGGGCACCTCACTGTGGATGCGGATGCTGGTGGAGGGCGGCCTCGACCACATCGGCGAGCGCTTCCCCTCCACCTGGGGCGAGTCCATCCGCGAGGCCAACCCCAACGGCTTCTACGAGTCCCGCCTGCGCCGCGGGGTCTACTTCGCCACCAACCCCGACCCGCGCAACGGCCGCTACCTGCGTGCCGCCGACACCCACAAGGTCGCGGTCAAGGTGTTCATCCCCGGGGTGGTGCGCACCGAGCGGGCCTACCTGCACCGGGTGGTGGCGACCCTGCGCACCTGGCGCTCCTACGCACGCTCCATGGCCCGCCTCGACGCCCATGAGGAGGCCTGGGTGGCCAAGAACCCGCGGAAGGGCGAGGCGCCGGAGCAGGCGGTGGCCCGGCTGCGCGCGAGCCGAAGTCCCCTCCCTGCCCCCATCGAGTGGTTCCTGGAGAACTACGAGCTGGTGCGCGACTTCGCCGTGCGCCGCTACCCCATCCACTTCGTCACCTACGAGCGGCTGCTGGCCGACCCCGACGCCACCCTCGACAAGGTCTTCGACTGGATCGGCACCGGCGACCCCGGCCCGGCCAAGGGCGTCATCGACCCCGCTCTGCGGCGGTCTCCCTCGATGAAGCCGGTTCCCTCGGAGGCGTCGGTCGGCACCGAAGAGATCCGCCTGTTCGACGCGTTCTACGAGGCCATCCACGAGTCGTCGACCATCCCCAAGTCGCTGGTGGAGCCGCTGAACGCCACGTGGAAGCGGCTCAGCGAGGCCCACGGCCGCAAAGACACCCGGGAGCGCGCGGCCAGCGACGAGGTGCCCGAGCTCGACCCGCCGCCGCCCTCAGCGGCGTAGCACCAGGGTCGTCGGCAGGGTCGCCTCGCTGCCGGGCCACAGCAGCGCCTGGCCCTTCACCTCGGCGCGCCACGGGTGGTAGTCGACGAGGCGCATCGGATCGAACGACAGCATGTCGATGCGCAGATCGAACACCTCGCCCTCCTCCTGGTAGGCCTCGAACACGTCGTCTTGCTCGAAGACGTTGCAGCCGCTGGTCAGCGTCTCCGGCTGCGGGTCGGGCTGCCAGCCGGCGGCGTCGTGCAGGTAGCGGGTGAACAGGGTGACGTTGCCGTCACCGTCGAAGTCGAGGAAGCCCACGTCGGACTGGCTCACGCCGTCGCGCTCGACGCGAGCGAGGTCCCAGAAGCCGACGAACACCGGGTCGCGCTTGCACCCCGTGGCCAGCAGCAGCAGGGCGAGGGCTAGTCGGGAATACGCCATGTGAGCTCCGCGGCGAGGCCGAAGGCGTTGACCCCGAAGGGGTAGAGGTCGAGCAGGTCGGGGTGGTTCATCTGGGCGATGAGCTTGATGCTGGCGTCGTCGTTGGTGATCCGCACCACGCCCTGGAACATGGGGTAGACCCCGCCCTTGATGCCCCGCAGCGGCTGCCCGGGAAGGTGGACCACCCCTGCGCGGAGGTAGCCCTGGGTGCCATCGTCGAGGGCCCGGTCGTCGCGCACCACCCACCCCTCGGTGTGCCAGGCGGCGGTGAGCTCCCGCAGCGAGCTGCTCTCGGTGCCGAACTGCCAGGCGAGGTTGAGGTCGAGCATGTGCAACACGTCTTCCTGCTGCACATGGCCGGTGCGCAGCAGCTGCGACGACGGCAGCTGGAGGTCGGGGCGCTCCAGGTCGCGCTGGGCCAGGGGCAGGGAGCGCGCGTACAGCGAGGTCACCCCCGCCTCGCTGGGGGCCCCGGTGCGCTGCAGGTCGAGGTCTTGCAGCCCGCCCATCCAGTACGACAGGTCGGCGGCGTCGAGGCCATCGCCCAGCTCGTCGAGCACCCCGTTGACGAACAGGGCCACCTTCTCCTGGGTCACGTCGGCGTACACCCCGCGCCGCCCGGTGTAGCCGGCCTGCACGCTGATCACGTCGGAGCGGAACAGGGCGCCGCCGATCCAGTCCACCGAGTAGGTGCCGAGGCCCTGCCCGGTGCTCGACGAGCCGACCACCGGCGCGAAGAAGGCCGGGTAGAGGTTGAACATCGGCGCGAACGCGGTCCCGATGCGGCTCCAGTGGGTGCTGGTGGTGACGCTCGACGCGTAGAACAGCCGGAACTTGCTGTGCAGCGGCCCGTCTTCGAGCAGCGGCAGGTTGAAGCCGACGTTGGTGGCGTGCAGGTCGAGGGGCTCCATGTAGACCTGGCCCGCGCGGCGCGCGCTGTCGCGGTCGCAGTACGAGGGCACCAGGGCGACGCCGTACACCGAGTGGGCGTCCATCGCGGCGATCACCTGCTTGCGCATCCGGCGGCGGGCGAAGGCGCCGGCGGCGTAGGTGTTGGCGTTGATGCGCGCGGCCTGCCGGGCGTTGTCGAAGCCGGCGGTGCCCGCGATGGGAAAGGTGATGTCGCAGGCCTCCGCGAACAGCTCCTCCTGGGCGAAGGCCAGCGACAGCCACAGCGTGAGCATCATCACTTCGCCACCCACAGCCACTGGCAGACGGGGGCCGCGGTCAGCCACTGGTCGACGTCTTGGTCGTAGGCCTCCGCGAGCTCGCAGGCCAGGTTGCGGATGGCGAAGGCGCACTCGTAGGCACCGGCCTGCACCGCCGATCCCTCCGGCTCGAAGCGGGGGTCGTCGGCGAAGGCGCAGGTGTGGTCCACCTCCACCTGGTCGTACAGCTCGAGGGCCCGCTCGGTGTCGCCGGTGCAGTCCTCCAGGCGAGCGGCCATGGCCACCTGGGCCTCGAAGCAGGGCTGATCGTCGGCCACCCGATGGGCACAGGCGACGACGAGCCAGAGGGGAGTCCACCGGATCATGGGATGTACTCCACCCACTGCACGTTGGACCCCGAGGGCAGCCCGAAGACCGCCACCCGACGCCCTGCAGGGTCGTAGACCGCCCACATCAGGTGGTTGGCCACCGTGGTGAGGTGGACCTCGCCAGGGGGAAGCACGGTCTGGAAGGCCTGGTTGCAGCCCTCGTCGACGGTGAACAGCTCGTAGGCCTCGGGCCCCTCGTTCACGACCGTGAGCTGGGCGACCGTGCCCTCCTCCGACCGACCGCATGCCAGGGCTACGGAAGCGAGCAGCCCGGTGTCGACGGGGGCGACGGTGCCCACCACGCCGCCCCACTTGGGGTAGAGCGTCGGGTCGCCACAGGCCGCGAGCAGCAAGAGGGGGAGCAGGCGCATCGAGCCAGCCTACGAAGGCGCCGTCGCTCAGGCTCTTTCACGACCTTTCACAGGGGCTGTCGCTCCCCTTCCTCCGCGACCGCGAGCCCCGCCGCCTCCACGGCCGCCTGCGACGGGTCGCCAGGCTGCAGCAGCGGATTGGTGTGGTTGAGGTGCACGAAGCGCACCTTGGCGCGCAGCTCGGGGTGATGGGCCAGCCGGGCGATGGTCTCGACCACGAAGGGATGGGGGACCTCGCTCATGTCGCGCACGATCTCGCCGTCGTTGTAGAAGGTGGCGTCGAGGTAGGCCACATCCACCTCAGCGAGCATCTCCTCCAGCGGGGTCGACCACTTCTCCCACTTGTCGATGTCGGGCAGCCACACCACCGTCTGGGTGGGCCCCTCGATGCGCCAGCCCACCGTCTCGCTCAGCTCGTCGCGGTGGGGCACCTCGAAGGGCGTCGCCCGCACCGCCTCCGACAGCACCACCGGCTCCCCGGCGCTCACCCGCTTCACGTCGACGTGGCCCAGCCGGGTGAGCAGCGCCCACGGCTCGCTCCCCAGCAGCATGCCCGCCAGCCGGGGCATGGCGTAGACCGGCACGTGATCGGCGCCCATCGCCTCGCGGCCCAGGTGGATCAGGCCGGTGTAGTGCCCCATGTGGCCGTGGGTGAGCAGCACCCCGGCCAGCTGCCGCTCGGTGCCGAGCAGGTCGTGCAGCTGCAGTGGCAGATCTGGCGTCGCATCCACCAGCCAGGCCCGGTCGCCGTCGACGATGCCCAGGCTCGCGACCCGGTGGCCAGCGGCGGGGTCGTCGAAGGCCGCCCGACAGCACTCCTTGCGGCAGTCGGCCTGGGGATGCCCTGCGTCTTGGGCGATGCCGAGCACCACCACCTCGGGCGCCGCCCACGCCCACGCTGCCAGCCACCACATCATGCGCCCTCCGCCTGTACGTGGGACCGTACCGTGCGCCAGTCGACCCCGAGCACCTCGGCGGCGGCTTTGTAGCTGCCTTCCCGCCGGTAGACCTCCCGGGCATAGTCGCGCTGCACGTCGGCCAGCGACCGCCGCTCGGCGGCCAGCGAGGCCAGGTCGCCGCCCGGCACCGCGCTGTCGGGGCGACAGTGCCCCTGCACCAGCACACGCCGCACGCACTGCGACAGCTCCCGCACGTTGCCGGGCCACGGCCAGCCCTCCCCGCGATCGGCCACTACCTGCGCGGTGACCTCGTCGAGTAGCTCCGCAGCGGCATCGCCCACGGTGCGCTCCAGCAGCGAGCGCACGATCTGCCGCAGCTCGTCGGGGGCATCGTCGAGGCGCTCCCGCAGCGAGGGGGTGTGGACCTGGTCACCGCACAGCCGGAAGTACAGGTCTTCCCGGAAGGCACCTGCCTCGATGGCCGCGGGGAGGTCGACGTGGGTGGCCGCCAACACCTTGCCGGTGAACGGTCGAGAGTGGGTGTCGCCCACCGGGGTGAACCGGCGGGCCTCCAGCACCCGGAGCAGCTTGACCTGCACGACGGGATCGAGGTCGCCGATCTCGTCGAGGAACACCGCGCCGCCCGGCGGCACATCCGCGAGCCAGCCCGCGCGGTCGGCCACCGCGCCGGTGAACGCGCCCGCCCGGTGCCCGAACAGCTCCGACTCCACCAGGGTCTGGGGGATGGCCGACAGGTGGATGGACCGCACCTGGGGCGCTGCCACGAAGCGAGCATGATGCGGGTCGAAGGGGATGTACCCCGACTCGCCGATGGCCCGCGCCACCAGCTCCTTGCCGGTGCCCGTAGGCCCCGTGATCAGGGTGGGGACCTCGGGGAGCGCCCGGTACAGGAAGCGCCGGTAGCGGGCGGGATGCACGCCGAACACCGACCGCCAGGCCTCCGCGCGGAGCCGCGCCGCCGGGGCAGAGCCGCCCGCGAGGGTGTGGAAGATGACCTGGAAGGCCCGGCGAACCTGGTAGATGCAGGCGAACAGGTGTGCGGGCGAGTCCGACGCGGCCCCGGGCTCGACCAGCAGGCGGCGATGGCTCTCCACGAACTCGTGCCAGCCCTCGACCTTGGCGGTGGGAGCTGCCTCGGTGGCCGCCATCAGGTCGGGCCACGACAGCTCGTAGAGCACCAGGAAGGCCACCCGGGCGTACAGGGCGACCTCGTCGGGGGGCGCCGGCCGAGCCACCAGCCGCCGCCGCCATCGCTCCACGTCGTCGAGAGCGACCGCCGCGATGCGCTCCACATTGGGGTTGTCGACGTCTTCCCCGGCGCTCCACACCGCCGCGCCGGGCACGAAGTCGGCGCCCAGGGCCGCGCGCTCGGAGCTGGCGCGCTCCTCGAGGAAGGGGTTGGCCTCGAGCAGAGCCGCCAGGTGCTCGGCCCGTCGGCGCTCGGTGTCGGTGCGAAAGAGTGACATGCACTCATTGTAGGACCCAGCGACATGCGATGTCGCAGCTGGCGCACAGTCCACCAGGAAAGCGAGGCAAAGAACGGCCTCTTCTTTGCTTTATGCCCGGGCACGGAGGGCAACATGCCGACAGGGGAACGAAAGGCCGTGGGGATCGGGATGCTGGGCTTCGGGGCGCTGGTGGGGCTCGCCTCGTTCTGGCCGGACCTCGCGATGGCCGGGGTGCAGCACAGCCCGCCCTGGAGCCGGGCCTGGGTCGACGCTGCGCTGTGCTTCGCGCCCCTGCTGTTCGCGCCGGTTCCGGCGGTGCTCGGCGTGGCGGCCCTGGATCGCTGACGCATCGTAGGCCTCAAGTGGGTACGCGACGCAGCCGATGGTGCGACAACGGACACTTCGCGGTCCATACGCTATGCTGACGCTTCGAAAGCCCATCCAGGAGCTCTCCCGATGATCACCGCGCTCTCCCTGGCCCTTCTCGCGGGCCCGGCCCTCGCCCAGCAGCCCTCCGACTGGGACATCCACCCCAGCGTGCTCCTCACCGGGGCCGATGTGCCCTGGGGCGAGACGATCGGGTCGCCGACGGTCGTCTTCAACACGCGGAACAACCAGTACTACATGTTCTTCGAGAGCCGGATCACCGCGACGGATCCCGAGTGCCCGGCAGGCTTGTGGGGCATCGGCAGCGCCACGTCGGCCGACGGCATCACCTGGTCGGTGCGCTCCACGCCGGTGATCGCACCAGACCCGAACAGTGCCAACCCGACATTCCACAGCTGCGTCGCCGCTCATCCCGGCGCGATCTACCGCGAGACGCCGCAGGGCGGGGTCATCCAGGTGTTCTTCAAGGGCGAGCAGGCCGACGACGCATGCACCGTGCTCAACCCCGACCCGACGTGGGGCTGCCAGCAGTACACCGGCGTCGGGCGCTATCGCCTGCGGTTCAACACCCTCGGCCAGTTCATCGACGAGCAGCTCGCTACGGCCCCCGTGATCGCGAAAGACACCAACTTCGGCTACCCCAAGCCGCTGCGCTACACCACGGTGTCCGGAACGACCTGGCTGATGAGCTACGGTGTCTACCCGAACATCGAGCTCGCCACCGCGCCCGCCGCGACCGGCCCATGGACTGAGCGCGGCATCATCCTCGACGTGACGAGCAGTACGGCGCAGTCCACCACCTGGGTGGAAGACGAGTTCTTCTCCAACGCCCTGGCCTGTCGTGACAGCGGCGCGCTGCCCTACGAGAGCTTCGTCGGTGGCCGCGACACCAGCTTCGCCAACGTGAGAGACGGTGGCCTGGGCAAGGCCATCTCCACCACGGGCCAGCCCGGCACCTGGACCCTCGGCCTCACCCCCTTCTTCGAGTGGGTGGGCGACGACGACTTCCGCCACTGGGACGTGCTGCGCATCGGCACCAGCGACTACGCGCTGTGGTACGACGAGCGCGACGTGAGCGGCAACAACCAGATCCGCCTGGCGTCCACCATCGGCACGTTCACGTGGAACACCGCCGACGTGTACGACAAGCAGTGCGACGCCCCCTGATCGGTCGGTCGCGCTGACGCTCCGCTAGAAGTCGGGGCGGCTCTGATCGACGCCGGCTGCCTCGAGGGCGGCCTGCCCGACCCACGGGTGCTCCCCGAAGGCGTCGAGCAGCCCTTGCTCATCGAGGCGGCGCACGTCTTCGCGCAGCACACTTGTGTCGGTGCGACCGCGCTTCTCGACGAGGCGGGTCGTCCACAAGAAGCGGTCGCCGTCGAAGCGAAGCTCCGCCTCCTGGAACTGGGCGGCCGCGGAGTCGCGCCCGATGGGCTCGGCGCGACGAAGGGTCTGCACCCACCCCCCGCGTAGCTTGTCGAGCACCGGGCCGAAGTCGCCTGCCGACAACGGCTGCTGCGCCTCGGTGCCCGGGATGTCACCGACCTGCGCGTCGAGGTCGTCGAAGAAGCCCATCGGTGCCTCCGCCTGCGGGGGTTCCACCCTCATCGTAGCGCTCTGATGGCCCGCTGACCGGGGGGGTCAGGATGGCGGGCCTGCCGCCTCGTCGATCAGCCGATCGAGCTGCTCGCGGGTGAGGGTGAAGTCGGCGCTGTGCCGATCCCCCTCCTCGTCGATGCGAGTGCGCTGCACCGTGGTCTCGTCGGCCGACACGTCGACCTCGAAGAACTCGCCGCCCCGCAGGTCGTCGGGGTCGGTGCGAAGCCGTGCCCCGCCGAGGGTGGGATCGACCTCGACAGGGGTGACCCTCTCGGGCAGCGACCGCAGGCGATTCGGCAGCTCCATGGCCTCCTGAGCCACGTCGACCGGCTCGGACCGATGCACCCTCACCCGCCGCACCGACACCCCCAGACGCCCGGCGTCGGCCACCTCGACCTCCGCCTGGTGAGAACCACGGTCGACCTGCACGGTGCCTTCACCGTCGAGAGCGTCGAGGGCCTTGTCGAGCTCACTCACTGTCTGCCTCCGTCTCCTTCCTCGCCTCGCGGCTGACCTCGGTGCCGTCGTGGGTCAACCGGATGGGCTTGCCCTCGAGCAGGGTGTCGAGGTGCACGGGCCGCCCCCACACGCCCACGAGGTTGGCCAGGGTGACCGACGCCCAGTCGAGCTGGATGTCGAGCCCCTCGTGCTGATGTGCGAGCAGCAGCTCGCTGCGGTTCGCGAAGTTGCCGTCGACCACGTACACACGGGGCGTGCCGCGACTGGCGAGCATCTGCAGCAGCTGCGTCTTCACGTCGCGGAACTCGTGGCTGTCGATCTGCCAGCGCTTGGTCTTGGGGTCGTACTTGGTCGTGAAGAAGCCCTGCTCCCGGCAGAAGTCGGCCGTGAGGAAGGTGTCGAGGAAGGTGATGTCGTTGTGGGTGCGCCGCACCTCGAAGATCTTGTCGCGCCCCAGGCCAGCTTCGGTGTCCCAGCGAGCCTGCTCGCGGGGGTCTTCGCACTCCATCCACTCCTTGCCGAAGCGGCCCTTGTTCCAGCGTTCCTCGATGTGGCGATACAGCTCCACGCCCATCTTGTAGGGGTTGAGCTTGCCTGGGGCCTGGTAGACCGTTCCCGAGTGGTGATCCGCATAGTCGATCACTTCGGCGTCGCTCAAGATGTCTTGCGTCATCATCTTGGTGTGCCAGTAGGTGGCCCACCCCTCGTTCATGATCTTCGTCTGGCCCTGGGGCGCGAAGTAGTACGCTTCGTCGCGGATGATCTGCAGCACTTCCTGCTTCCAACGTGGCAGATCCGCGTGCTGCATCAGGAAGCCGAGCACGTCGCGCACCGGCTCCTCGGGGAAGTGCCGCATGCGAGCGAACTCCGCCTCCTTCTTCTCCCGCTGTGCCTTGAGGAACTCGGGCGGGTTGATGTGGGGCTCCATGTAGGCGCGCTCAGTGCGCAGCTTGCCCACGCGGCCATCGCTCTCCGCCGCCTCGAGCTCTTCTTCACTGACCGACCGCATCCGCTGGATGTGGGGCAGGTAGGGGTCGATCAAGTTGTCGATCGACAGGGCCATGTCGATGAACCGCTCCACCTCGGCGGTGCCGTGACGGTCCATCAGCTTGCGGATCTTGGTGGCGTGGTTCGCCATCTGGTCGAGCATGCGGCGGTTCGTGGGGGCGAACCAGCTGTTGTTCTTGAAGAAATCGACGTGCCCATACACGTGGGCCATCACCAGCTTCTGGTCGACCACCAGGTTGTTGTCGAGCAGGTAGGCGTACGACGGATCGGTGTTGATCACCATCTCGTAGATCTTCGACAGGCCGTACTCGTACGACTTCTGCATCTGCAGGTATTCCATGCCGTAGCGCCAGTGCGGGTAGCGCGTCGGGAAGCCGCCATAGGCGGCCAGCATGTTCATTTCTTCGTAGGTGACCATCTCGTAGATGGTCTCGAAGAAGTCGAGGCCGTAGCCCTCGGCGAGGGCCTTGATGCCGTCACGAGCCTCCACCAGCTCCGGGGGGAGCTGGCGCCCTTCGCGCAGGAATCGGTTGCTGATGCGAGCCATGCGGGCTCTTCTCCGGTGCGTCCGCGATTCGTTCAGCAGCCCCACAAGCGCGGGACGACAGGGCCGGGGGCTGCGAGATCGGGGGGGACGAGGTGGTCGCTCTATACACAGTGTGACCCAAAACCGGCGCCGCCGCTTCCCTCAGGCCCGCGTAGCGGCCGAGAAGCCGACAGGTAAGGGGGCCGAGGTTATGACCCGCCGGCCCCTCCATAGGGGCGGAGGTGACGATGTTCCCGCTCTCTCGGCTGCTCGCGGTAGCCACGGTCCTCGGCGGTCTGCTCGGCTGCGGTGTCAACGAAGACAACTTCATCGACAAGGCCGCGCGAGCCACCTGCGGCTACACCGAGCGGTGCTACCGTGGCACCTTCGTCGACAACTGGGACGACATGGCCGACTGCATCGACGACTACATCGACGACAACGAAGACTTCTACGACGACCTGAACGACGAGTGCGACTTCGAGCCCGACGAGGCCGACAAGTGCCTCGACTCCTACCGGGAGGCGACGCGCACCTGTGACGACGACGACATCGAGTACGACGACTGTCTGGACATCTGGGATTGCTGAGAGCGGCCCTCGCGCCGTCCGCCCACCCTCCCTCGCGCCCCTGGCGCTGGCTGCTCGTCGCGACGCTGCTCGTAGTGGCCCTCACCCAGCTGTCGTGGGTCACCTTCACCCAGCCCGTCGCCTTGCTTGCTGGGGACCACGCTCCCCTGCTGGCCTGGGGCCTGCTGGCGTGGTCCCCCTTCCTCCTGGCTACGCTGGTGCCGGCTCGATGGGGGCACAGCCTGGGCCTCGTCAGCGGCCTGCTGCTCATCCCCCTCGCCTGGCCCGCCATCGGTCGTGACCTCGACGCATGGTGGCAGCGTGCCCTGCTGCTGCTGGGCGCGGCGCTGGTCGGCCACCTGCTGGGCCGGGTCGCGGCGGCGGGATCGGCCCTCGCCTGGCTGGCCAGCCTGGGCGCCCTGCCCTCGGCCTTCCCCAGCCCTCCGCGCGCGTCCGAGCCGCCCGACCACCCTCCCATCGTGCTCATCACCCTCGACACCTTCCGCGCAGACCACGTCGGCCGCATCGGCGGCGCCCGGTTCGCCGCCCTCACGCCGCACCTCGATGCCCTGGCCGCCCGCGGGGTCCTGTTCCACGAGGGCGTCGCTCCCGCCCCGGTCACCGGCCCCTCCCACGTCGGCCTGCTCGCCGGTGCCTTCCCGGCCGATCTGGGGGTTCGGGCCAACGGCCAGCCCGTGGGGCCCGACGCGACCCTGGTGGCCGAGGAGCTGCACGCCCGAGGCTGGCGCACCGGGGCCTTCCTCGGCTCCCAGGTGCTCGACCGCCGCATCGGCCTGCATCGGGGCTTCGACCACTACGACGACCGCTTCTCGCCGCTGCACTCCCTGCGCGACCTGCCGCCGTTCCGCGCCCTCGCCATGGAGCGCTGGTGGCCCCGCGATGCCCAGCGACCGGGGGCTGTAGTGGTCGACCGCGCGCTGAGCTGGCTCGGCGACGACCCGCGGGGCACGCTGCTGTGGGTGCACCTGTACGACGCGCACACACCCCACGACCCGCCCGGCTCCCCCGCCGACGAGCTGTACGACCGCAGCCCCGGCCACGGCGACGCATGGTGGACGCGGCACTGGGGCGCCTGGCGCCGGCACTGGCTCGGCTTCGGTGGCTTTCCGGGGCTCCGCGGCCCGCGCAGCCTCGAGCGTGCCCACCTCGAGTATGCGGCCGAGGTGCGGGAGGTCGATGCGCTGGTCGGGCGCCTGGTAGCGGCGCTCCCTGCCGACGCCTCCATCGTCGTCGCGGCCGACCACGGCGAGTCACTGGGCGAGCACGGCTATCCGGTCAACCACGGCCGCCACGTGTTCCAGGCGACCCTGCGTGTGCCGCTGTGGGTCGTGGGGCCAGGCGTGCCGAGCGATCGCGACGTCCACCATCCCGTTCCCAGCTGGCTGGTGGGCGAGGAGCTGCGACGGCTCGCCGGGCTGACCCCTCCGAGCAGCCTCTTGGGCCACGTCGACACCCCCTGGACGCTGCCCATCGAGAGCTTCACCACCGGCCAGGAGGCACGTCCCGCCCTGATGCTGGGCCCGTCGCTGCCGGAGTATGCGGTGCGGGAGGGAGCCGACAAGCAGATCCTCGGCGCCGGCCGGCACTGGAGGGTCGACCTCGCCACCGACGCCGACGAGCGCTACCCCGAGGTCCTCCCACCTGCTGACGCCGCCCTCGAGCGCCTCGAGGCCCTCAGCCGCGGCCCCGAGCTCGACGAGGCGACCACCAGCTGGCTCGAGAGCCTCGGCTACGTCGACTAGTCGAGGAAGGCCGGCCGCTCCGGTAGCCGCACAGCTTCGAGGAGCGCCGCCACCTGCCCCTCCCGCACGTAGGGGCTACGGTAGTCCCACAACACGGAGCCGTCCGGGGCGACCTGCAGGGCGCGACCCCGGGTGGACTCGGTGATCAGCACGCTGCCGTCGTCGAGCTCCTGCACCGCCCCCAGCACCTCGCTGAACAGCCCCTCGGCGGCCCCCCACGACCACAGCACCTCGCTCCCACGTGGGTCGAGGGCCAGCACCCGGCTCCGCCCTTCCCCCGGCCCCTGGTTGTCGAACAGCCACAGCCGGCCGCTCGGGCCCATCTCCGCGTCGTGCTGCCGCCGCCAGGGCCCGGTGGCGGCCCACGTCACCTGGCCCGTCGCCGAATCGAAGCGCAGCAGCGCATCGTGCACGCGGGAGCCCAGCAGCAGCTCGCCATCGGCCAGCAGGTGCAGCGAGTTGGTATGCAGCACGTCGCCCGAGTCGGCGGCAGGCTGGGCCCACTGCGGCCACGCCGAGCGCTGCACCGCCTCGAGGACCGACCAGCGCCGTCGCTCCTCGCCCGTCGCCAGGTCGAGCTGCGCCACGAAGTCTTCCAGGACCGGCAGCCCCTCGGCGCGGGGGTGCGTACGCCGGGTCAGCATCCACACCGTGTCACCGTCGACCACCAGGTCGTGGTGCGCCTGGTTGCGCGACGCCCACCGCACCCGGCTGTGGCGGTCGAGACACACCACGCCAATCCCCTCATGGATCGCGAGCAGGCCTCCGTCGGGCAGCAGCGCCACCCGCCGCCAGTGGGTCGCGGAGGTGTGCCGGAGCAGGTCGGGCTCGTGGGGCCACACGTGCTGCATCGGCAGGTGCCACCGATGGAGGACCTCGCCTTGCAGCGTGATCACCGCGGCCTCCGGCCGATGCCCGTGGGTCAGCAGCACCACGCCCTCGCCCGCCGCCGCCTCGCGCACCACCACCCCTCGCCCCGGCGGCCCGTCGCCCCGAGCGGCGTAGCCGAGGGCCTCGAGCTGGGCAGCCCGCGCCTGCTCGGCAGCGCTCAGCGAAGGATCGGCCCCACGAGCCTGGTACACGTCGGGGTACCACCGACCTGGCTCATCGGCCGCTGGCTGCGCGAGGGCGAGGCCCAGCGCCCAGGTCAGCACCCCAGGTCGCTCGCCACCCGCGCGCCCTGCGCGATGGCCCGCTTCGCGTCGAGCTCGGCAGCCAGCTCGGCGCCCCCGATCAGCGCCACGTCGACCCCCGCCGCCTGCAGTGGGCCCTCCAGCTGCCGCTGCGACACCTGCCCAGCGCAGACGACCACCGTGTCGGCCTCGATCACCCGCGGCTCCCCAGCCACCGTCAGGTGCAGCCCGGCCTCGTCGATCCGCTCGTAGCGACACTCCGCCAGCTGTGTCACCCCGTGCAGCTTCAGCGAGCGGCGATGGATCCAGCCCGTCGTCTTGCCCAGGCCCGCACCCAGCTTGCCCTTGGACCGCTGGCATAGGGTGATCTGCCGGTCGGGAGGGCGTGGCGCCGGCTCGAGCAAGCCGCCGCGTGCCTCCAGCGTGCGATCGATCCCCCAGGTCGTGTAGTAGTCGTCGTCGCTGGGATGCTCTCGGTGCAGCAGGAACTCGGCCACGTCGAAGCCGATGCCTCCGGCCCCGATGATCGCCACCCGATCGCCCACCTCGGCCCGCCCCATCAGCACGTCGGCGTACGACACCGCCCGCTCGATGCCGGGCAGCTCGATGGCCCGCGGCGCCACCCCGGTGGCGAGCACGACGTGGTCGAAGCCCATCAGCGTGGAGGCATCGGCCTTGGTGTTCAGCCGCACGTCGACCCCCGCGGCATCGAGGCGATGACGGAAGTAGCGCAGGGTGTGGGCGAACTCCTCCTTGCCGGGAATGCGCCGCGCCATCTCGAACTGGCCCCCCAGGTGCCCCTGGGCCTCGAACAGCACCACGTCGTGACCTCGCTCCGCCGCGACCGCCGCCGCCGACAGCCCGGCCGGGCCCGCGCCGACCACCGCGACCCGCCGACGGGCGCGCACCGGCACTACCTTCCACTCCGTCTCGTGGCAGGCCATGGGGTTCACCAGGCAGGTGGCCCGCCGGTTCTTGAACGTGTGGTCGAGGCAGGCTTGGTTGCAGGCGATGCAGGTGTTGATGGCGTCGTCTTCCCCACGCTCCGCCTTCACCACCCAGTCGGGGTCGGCCAGCAGCGGGCGCGCGAGGCTCACCATGTCGGCCTCGTCGTCGGCCAGGATCCGCTCCGCCACGTCGGGCATGTGGATGCGGTTGCTCGTGATCAGGGGGACTCCGACCTCGCCCTTCAGCCGCGCGGTGACCCAGGAGAACCCGCCCGCAGGCACCATGGTCGCGATGGTGGGCACCCGGGCTTCGTGCCAGCCGATGCCCGTGTTGATCAGGCTCACGCCGGCCTGTTCGAGCTGCTGGGCGAACTGCACGATCTCCGACCAGCTGCTCCCCTCGTCGACCAGATCGAGCATCGACAGCCGGTAGATCACCAGGAACTCGGGGCCGACCGCCTCCCGCACCGCACGGACCACCTCCAGGGGAAAGCGCAGCCGGTTGTCGTAGGAGCCGCCGTAGTCGTCGGTGCGCTCGTTGGTGCGCGCCGCCACGAACTGGTGCAGCAGGTAGCCCTCGCTGCCCATGAGTTCGACGCCGTCGTAGCCGGCCTCCTGGGCGCGCAGCGCACAGGTGGCGAAGGCCTTCACCGTGCGCCCGATGCCACGCAGCGACAGCTTGCGCGGAGCGAACGGGGTGATCGGCGACTGCTTGGCCGACGCGCTCACCTGCAACGGGTGGTAGCCGTAGCGGCCGGCGTGGAGCACCTGCATGCAGATGCGACCGCCCGCCTCGTGCACGGCATCGGTGACGTAGCGGTGCTGCATCACCTCCAGGCGGTTCGACAACTTGGCGGCGAAGGGCTTGAGCCAGCCCTCGCGGTTGGGGGCGATACCGCCGGTCACCATCAGGCCCACGCCGCCCTCGGCCCGCCGCGCGAAGAAGGCACCGAGTTTGGACAGCGGCCCCACGTGGTCTTCCAGGCCGACATGCATCGAGCCCATCAAGACGCGGTTGGGCAGCACGACATGGCCCAGGTCGAGGGGGCGGAACAGGTGGGGGTAGTGCACGCGGAGCCTCCGGATCCGAGGCATCTATCCCGTGCGACACCCCTCAGTCGGTGTCGACATTCTCCAGCTCGTCGGTCACGTCGGGCGCTGCGTCGAGATCATCCATCCCGCTCTCCACCGCCAGCTCCATACCGGGGCACTGGGGATTGACGCAATAGGCCGGCTTGCGGGCGCCGTGGCGCCATCGCTCGCACTGGGCATCGAGCTGTTGTTGGGTCATGCCGGCATCCTACACGAGGGGCTCGCACGCGGGGAGCCTACGGCTCGCTGACGCAGGCCTGGGCCGTGGCGTAGGTGAGTTGCTGCTCGTAGCCGAAGGTGAACCCGAGCACGCCGGCCATCAGCGTGAAGCCCTCTACCTGGGGCAGCCAGGTGGACCCCACCTGCTGCTGGCGCAGGTGGAACTGCGTGTCCATCAGCGTGACCTTCAGCGGCCACTCGCCCACCTTGACCCGCTTGGGGAACTGCGCATCCAGGCGCGACAGCCCCTCACCCCCTTCCGGGAACACCGACGTGACGACGACGACCGGCGAGTTGGGGGTCTCGAAGATGGGAAAGTCCTGCAGCAGCTCGATGTACCGCTCGTCGTCTTTCCACTGCGCGAAGGTGATCGCGGTCGCCGGCTCCCAGGCATCGATGAACGACTGGAACAGGTTGATGGCCTCGGCGCCCCCGGCGGCTCCGTCACCTGCGCCAACGGCCGGCTCGTCGCCCTCGTCACCCTTCTTCTTCTTCTTGTCGGGGTCGCCCCCCAGCGAGATCGAGATGCCCTTCCCCTCGTCGTCTGCGGGCTCTTCCTCGGCAGCGGCCTCCTTCTTGGCCCGGTTGACCACCTCCTGGTCGATACGCCCGATGACCGGAAAGATCGGGATCTCGAAGTTCTCGTCGTCGTCGTCTTGCTGCTCCTTCAGCTCGAGCTCGTAGTCGAAGCGTGACCACTGCCCTGCGTCGAGCCTTCCCGACCATCCGCCGGTCGCCACGAACCGTGCGGTGTCGCTGCGGGTGAAGGCCGTAGCCGGAGAGTGCAGGGCCGCATCGACGCGCAGGGCGCCGGTGAGCTCCCAGCACCCCTCGGGGCCGTCGAGGGCCTTGTCGGCCGCGACCTCCCAGCGGTCGAAGTCGTCGGGGTCTACCCCCTCCGGAGGGGCGGCCAGCGCCAGCGTCATCCACCAGATCATCCCTTGCCTCCCGGTCGCACATGCAGCCCCACCCCGATCTCCAACATCCGGCCCAAGCCCGTCTCCGCCCAGTCGCCGTGAGCCGACCACACGATCCAGCCCGCGTGGTAGGCGAGGCCAGCACCCCACGTCGTCTCGGTGCCGAGGACCGGTAGCGTGGCCGTGACGGCGCTGGCCTCTGGGCGGGTACCCGTGACGGCCCAGGCCGGCTCTACCTCGACGTAGGGCTTGAGCGGGCCCAGATCGAACGCCAGCGTGGCGCGAGCGCCCACCAGCAACGCCGTGTCGAGGAGCATCGCCCCCGACGCCCACTCGCTGCGGTCGAGACGCGCGGCGGGACCCACCCGCAGGCCCACCGGGCCGAGCCACGGCCCGACGGTGCCGCTACCACGCAGGCGATAGCCCACCGCCCCTCCGACCGGGGCCGACACGTCGAGATCGAGCCCACCGCCCCCCTGGACCACCCCCGCGCCCGCGGTGAACCACTGGCGACCGAAGGCCGCGCCGAACCGCACCGCCGCCGCGGATCGCGACGGGCCTTGCAGCTGAGTCCACGACAGCAGGGGGCGGATGTACCACCGGCCGCGCAGCATCACGGGGGGCCCACCCCAGTCGACGAGGATGTCGTCGAGCCCTCCGTCAGAGGCCCCCTCGTAGCGGCGCGCCTCGTCCTCGAAGCCCTCGAGGCCGTCATCGAGGGAGAAGGGTGGGATGGCGATCACCTCCGGCTCGGGCTCCGGCTCCGGCTCCGGCTCCGGCTCCGGCTCCGGCTCCGGCTCCTCGGAGGGCGCCGGCTCCTCCGCGGGCTCGACCCCCTCTTCGACGGGGGGCCCTTCCTGCCCCAGCGCGAGCGCGCACCACCACCACATGACCATGCCCATCTCCCTGGGGACCCTACTCTACGCGCACGTCGCCGATTTGTTCATCGGGTTAGCCGCCCTCATGCGCGCGGTCGTCACAGGAGCCTCGGGACTGCTCGGCGCCAACGTCGCCGCGGCCCTGCATCACCGCGGGGTCGAGGTCACGTGCACCCGACGCGCCTCCAGCAAGGTCCACCACCTCTCCCACCTTCCCCTCACCTGGGCACAGGCGTCCTTGGGGGAGCCCGACGCCCTCGCACGTGCCTTCGACCAGGCCGACGTGGTGTTTCACTGCGCCGCCACGGTCGAGGTCCGCGCCCGCGCCACGCCCACCATGGAGCGCACCAACGTCGTCGGCACCCAGCACGTCATCGACGCCGCGCGCCGCGCCGGGGTGGGTCGCCTGGTCCACTGCTCGTCGGCCAGCGCGGTCGGCCTGGCCACGGGCGCAGCCGATGCCGACGAGAACACGCCCCTGAACTTCCACGAGGCGGGGCTTCACGATGGCTACGTCGACACCAAGCACCGCTCCGAGCAGCTCGTCGGCGACGCGGTCCGAGGCGGCCTCGACGCCGTGATCGTCAACCCCGGCTTCTTCTTCGGGCCCTACGACCAGCGGCCGTCGTCTGGTGCGATGATCCTCTCGGTCGCGTCGGGTCGCACCGCGCTGTACACCGAGGGCACCAATGCGTTCGTCGACGTGCGCGATGTCGCCGACGGGATGATCGCCGCCTGGGAGCGAGGGGCGACCGGCCGGCGCTACCTACTGGCCGGCCACAACCTCACCTACCGCCAGGTCTTCACCGCGATCGCCAAGGTCGTGGGTGTCCGGCCACCGCGGTGGCGCGCCCCCACCCCACTGCTGCGGGGGATCGGAGCGGCGGGCGACCTGCTCGAGCGGGTCACTGACCGGGAGGCCCTGCTCAACCGCACCAAGGTGCGCTGGGCCACCTGCGATCGCTACCGGTTCTCCAGCGCCCGCGCGGAGGCCGAGCTGGGCTGGTCCTACCGGCCCGTAGAAGAGGCCATCGAGGCGGCGTGGGCGTGGTTCCTGACCCACGGCATGGCGTGAGGGCTCGCGCCGTGTGACACCCCCGCGGAGCAGGGGGAGAGAGCCGAATGGCGGATCGCTTCATCGCCGTGTCGGGCAACATCGGGGTCGGGAAGACGAGCCTGGTGCGCTACCTCACCCAGCGCTACGGCGTGAAGCCCGTCTACGAGCCCTTCGGCGACAATCCCTACCTCGACGACTTCTACGCCGACATGCAGCGATGGGCCTTCCACAGCCAGGTCTGGTTCCTGTCGCGCAAGCAGCGCCTCCACCTGCAGATCCATCGTGAAGACGGCACCTTCGTCATGGATCGCACGATCTACGAAGACGCAGAGATCTTCGCGACCTATCTGGCACGCAGCCGAAGGATCTCCAAGCGCGACTTCGAGACCTACCTCGAGCTGTACGAAGCCATGCGCGAGAGCCTGCGTCCCCCGGATCTGCTCATCCACCTGCGCTGTTCCGTGCGGGCGATCCGTCGCCGGATCAAGCAGCGTGGGCGGGCCAGCGAGCAGGCGATCCCGGCCTCCTACCTGCGCAAGCTCAACGAGCTGTACGAGGGATGGATCGAGCGCTGGGACGACTCGCCCCTGCTCGTGTGGGACAGCGAACGCCTCGACTATGTCGAAGACATGGTCCACCGGATCGAGTTCCACCAAGCGATCGAGCGGTTCCTGTGAGTAGCACCGCCCCTTTGCGCTCGATGCCCGACGGGCATACTAAGCCCCGCTCACGCCCACGCTCACGCGCGAGGAACGCTGGATGAAGGTCGTCTGCGACAACTGCCGCGCGGTGTACCGCGTGCCCGACGCCAAGCTGGTGAAGGCCGTCAACAAGGCCACGTGCCGGAACTGCGGCCACCGCATGCTGATCCCGCGGCCCAAGCCGGGCGCCGATCCCGAGGAGCGCACGCTGGTCACGGCCGTGCCTCCCACCCCGGTGGGCGCGCCCCCGCGGGTCGACGGCGGCCACACCCGGCCCATGCCCGAAGACGATCACGAGTCGACCCTGCCGGGTCGGGCTCCTGATGGCGGCCACGACGACCGCAATCCCGACGACTTCGATGGGCCCTCGACTGTGGTCTCCGACATGCCTCCCGGCATGCCGGCGACCAGCTACCCGCCCCCCTCGGTGCCCGGTCCGGCTACCGACGAGGCGCAGCGCACCACCTTGGTCCAGGCGCCACCGCCCGGCGCGCGGCAGCCCCCTGCTCGCCGCAGCACCCCGTCGTCGCCGCCGCGACGCACGCCCATGCCGGCAGCCCCGCGTCGCACCCAGGCCGGGGTCACCCGCCGGCACAGCCCGCAGGGCGGCGCACCCCTCTACGGCGGCGCCCCCGACGCCCACGATCCGAGCTCCGATCTGAACTGGGCCCTGTTCGGCACGGCGGCATCGCTGTGCGGCTCGTCGCTGCTGGCGGTGCTGTCGGTCTACAACCACGCGCTGCTGATGTGGTTCGGCCTCGCCTTCGCCTTCGGTGGCGGCGTGCTCACCTTCATGGTCCTCCTCACCGGGGGCCGCGGCCGCCGACCGGCCAAGACACTGATGTCGGTGGTGCTCGGCTTCATCGTGGCGCTGGTCATGTCGACCTCGATGGTCGGCACGAAGTGGACGGCGGAGAAGGTCGTCAACGCGTGGGACATCAACTTCGCGAACCCCAACCTGGGCGGCGAGCCGGCCCTGCCGGAGCCCGTGGCCGCTGCGCCGAGCCCCGCTCCCGCACCGGGTGAGGCCCCCGCCCCTGCGCCGGCCACCGAGCCCGCCGACGACGGAAGCACCGACGCGGCCGACGAGGAGCCGGAGCCCAAGCCCTCGCCCAAGCCCTCGCCCAAGCCCAAGAGCAGCCCCAGTCCGTCGCCGCGGCCCTCCCCGTCACCCTCGCCCGTGCCCGTACCCGTGCCGGCGCCGGCGCCCGCTGCTCAGCCTGGCCAGATGAAGACGGTCCCGCCCGACGTGATCCACGTGATGCTGTCCAACAACCTCGAGGTCAAGAAGTGCTTCGTCCCGATGTTCCGGGCAGGCACGCTCCCAGGCCGCGTCGACGTGAAGTTCACCATCCAGGCGCCCGGCAACGCGACCGGAATCTTCATCCGCAGCCCGCCTACCCTCAAGAGCAGCGAGCTCGAGCGCTGCCTGCAGGCGGCCATTGCCCGGATCAGCTTCCCGCCGACGAGCGGGAGCGGCACGAACACCACCTACCCGTTCGTCCTCAAGTAGCCTCCGCCGCTGCCGTCAGGGCGCGCACGCCTGCGCGTCGGCCGCGGCACACAGCATGGCAGTGTAGGTCGGGTAGAAGTCGTCGGGCAGGCACAGGTCGTGCCCGGTCGTCTTGTGGCCCGAGCACGCCTCTTCGAGGGGCGTCGTGCTGACCAGGGTCTGCTCGCCGCCGACGCTGTCGTCGAGGTCGATCGCCGGAAAGGGCATGCCCAGCGATGCCCAGGCCTGCCGCAGCACGTCGTCAGGGTGGCCCACCAGCGGCTCGGACCCATGGAACACGCCGTAGTGACGGCATCCCTCCGTCGCCCCCGGCGATCGAAGCCAGCTCGACGGCACCCGATCGGGGTCGTTGACGCGGTCTTTCGGCCCCGACAGCAGCACGACCCCCTTCACCGGAACGAGCTTGCCCACGAAGGCAGCCTGCCCCGCCCCGATCGACCAACCCATCAGCACGACCTGATCCCAGCGGACGTGGTCGTCTTCGTCGAGGAAGCGCCCCCAGTCCCCATCGACCCCGGTGTCGCGTAGGTGCTGGAGCACCCGCACCAGGCGCTGCTCCATGCTGTCGCCCCGCCCCACGTCGACATGGGGGCTCAGGTCGGCGCCGCTGAACAGCTCGTAGCGGAAGTCGTGGTAGCAGGGGTCACCGACGGGATTGCACAGGTCGGCGATGCTCTCGGCGTTGGCGTAGCCCAGCGACAGCACCCGATAGCCCATGGCCGCCGCCCACTGCCGCACCTTGAAGTTGCTGTCGCCAGGCCCCGGAGGCAGGAACAGCAGCAGCTCGTCGCGGTGGTACGGAAGGTCGGTTCGCAGCACCGTGCGATGCAGGCGCTTGCCCAGCGTGTGGGTGTCGAAGGCCGGGTCGCACAGGTAGGTGGCCTCGCTGTCGAGAAGACAAGGGTTGTAGGTGTTCGACACGAACACCGCCGACTCGCGTAGCTCCTCGAGCGAGTCGTCGGGGCAGTAGCCTCCGCAGGTGAACGGGTTCACGGAGGGGTCGTCTAGGTCGACGAGGCCGTCGCAGTCGGTGTCGATGCCATCGCACCGTTCCTCGAACCGGGTGGACCTCGCCCCATCCCTGTCGTCGCAGTCGCTGCAGGCCCCCTCCCCGTCGCCGTCCACATCGACGTCGAGAGGGTCGTCGACCCCGTCGCAGTCGTTGTCGGCGATCCCATCACATACCTCCGGCGCCCCGGGGTAGACCGCCGGGTTCGTGTCG
>Ga0070727_10001575_pt1 | contig 23864 bp, 15 predicted proteins | sample tdAd472_FD_66722 | JGI IMG/M metagenome (GOLD analysis project Ga0070727, IMG submission 66722) | Marine sediment microbial communities from the Atlantic coast under amendment with organic carbon and nitrate - tdAd47.2 | ecosystem: Environmental > Aquatic > Marine > Coastal > Sediment | place...
GAGCGGGCGGCTCAATTCCTTCTCGGATACGAGGCGTGCTTCCGGCAAATGGGCGACATGGACGCAGACGGCGACGAAGACTGATACATTTCTTGTATCACACGGATTTCTTTCACTGACTGGGGCGATCGATGCGGGTGCTGATGCTTGGCTGGGAGTTCCCGCCCTTTATCGCTGGTGGACTTGGTACCGCGTGCAACGGGCTGACGCGCGCGCTGGACCGACTTGGGCATGAGATCCTCTTCGTCCTGCCCCGGTCGGCCGACGGCATGGCCAGCGAGCGTGTCCGCATCGTCGGGCCAAACGCCATCACCGAAACCGTGGCCAAGGCATCGGCCCAGCGCAGCCAGTTCATGGAAATCTCCGCGGACCCGGAGGCAGCCAAGCCAATCGTCGATCCGTCGGGAGTCCCGGTTCCACCCAGCACGCCCATCACACCCGGTTCCGCGCCCGGCTTTCGTCACACGCGTTTCGTCGCGGTGCCATCGGGCACGACGAGCCCGTACGAGAATTTCGACGCTTCCGTTGAGGGCTCGCTCGAGGTGCTCGAAGAAGGCTCCGAGGCCACCGTTGCTGCAGGCACGGTGCAGATGAGCCGCCGCCAGAAGCAGGCGCTCGCGTCGGCGGGTGTGTATGTCTCGGAAAGCGATGCCTTTGTGGCCGCGTCGCAGGATCATTACGGCGGGGACATGCTGGGCGATGCCGCCCGCTACGCGCGGTTCGTGGCGGCCCTGACCGAGGTCGAAACGTTCGACGTGATCCATGCGCATGACTGGATGACGTACGCCGCGGGCGTGGTCGCCAGCCGCCTCTCGGGCAAGCCGCTGGTCGCGCACGTGCACTCGACCGAGTTCGACCGCTCGGGTGAGAACGTCAACCAGCGGATCTACGACATCGAGCGGATGGGCATGCACTGCGCCGATCGTCTGATCGCCGTCAGCCGGCTGACCAAATCGATCTGCACGCGGCGCTACGGCGTCGAGGCCGACAAGGTGGAAGTTGTCTACAACGGCATCGACGACGACCACGTCCAGCCCGGCGCTGGACAGACCATCGCCAGCACGGACAAAATCGTGCTCTTCCTCGGCCGCATCACGATGCAGAAGGGGCCTGAGTACTTTGTGCGTGCTGCTCGCCGCGTGCTCGACAAGTACCAGGACGTCAAGTTCGTCGTCGCAGGCTCTGGCGATATGGCGGTCAAGATGATCGAGGAAGCGGCGCACCTCAACATCGGGCACAAGGTGCTCTTTACCGGGTTCCTCCGCGGCAAGGACGTCGACCGCGTTTTCCAGATGGCCGACTGCTACGTCATGCCCAGCGTCTCTGAGCCGTTCGGCATCGCGCCCTTGGAAGCTATGAAGAACGATGTGCCCGTCATCATCAGCAAGCAGTCGGGCGTGAGCGAAGTTCTCACGCACGCGCTCAAGGTCGATTTCTGGGACATCGATGACATGGCCAACAAGATCATCGCCGTCCTGCGCCACCCGCCTCTGAGCCAGACGCTGCGCCAGCACGGCCCGCTCGAATTGCGCGGGCTTTCATGGGACGGCGCAGCAAAGCGGACAGCCAGTGTGTACGAGGCTGTCCGCAGCGTTGCGATGGTGTGATGTCGCCCGGCGTGTCGGCCGTTGCTCGAACGATGAATCGCTCAATCGCGAACGCGTGTTATGCGCCGCCGATGACCTCTTCGGGCATCTCCTCCATCTCTTTCTGGTATTGCTCGTTCTGCTGACGCACCTCATCAGAGACGCGGTCGGCTGCGGACGGCGGCGGCGTGCTGCTGCCCCTGGTGGAGAACCAGAAATATGCACCCGCGGCCGCGAAAAGCACAACCACGATCGCGATCTTGACCCCATTGCCCTTTGAACCCTCTGCCATGGTGTGACTCCTTCGCGCTTTTATTTTGTACGCGTTGCAGATTGAATGTGTTCTTTCACCCTGATTTGGACAGATCGTCCGTCGGGCGTTCAGAGCGTGATTCTACCCGGAAATCGGGACCATATGTATGACTAGTTGGGTGTCAGCCCACGTCCCGGCGCTGGAACAGTATGACCGCCAGCGCCAGGAACGCGCCGATTTGCATCACGCTGTAGACCCCGATCCGCACCACATGGCTCGTCGGGATGGTTCGATTCTGCGAGACGGCGTCGAGGAGCCAGAAAAAGTGCATATTGGGCACCACCGACCACGCCGAGAGCGCCAGAGGGTTGATCCGGGTGGGCTGGGTGAAGATGTAATCGCCTTCTCTTGGTGGTCTTTCGACCGCCAGCGAACGTGCCCCGATGTTCTCGATCGTCAGCGTCTTGCGGTCGATGGATTTGACCATGATGCCCGAGGGCGTGCCATTGGCGGTGAGCAGTCGCTCGTCGGCCGGGTCGCCCTCATAGGGCGTGAACTTGGGCACCGCCATCCCGATGCCCTGCGGGCTCGGGCCGTAGTAGATCGGCGTGCCGGGCGCGAGCGACTGGTCAGGGAAATTGTTCAGCGTCAGGTTGTACCGGGCGCCGACCGCCCTGAAATCCTCGAATTCCGAGCGATCGGGCTCGGCGGTCTCGACGATGGCGGCAAAGTCGTTGAGAAACGCCCGCTTGCCCAGGAAGTGGTTCGAGAGCAGCCCCATCACGAAAACGCCCATGCAGATGACCAGCGTCATGACCTGGCTCAGCCGAGTCGAAGCCGCCACGGCGATCGCGGTCAAGACAAGCATCGCAAACCCGAGCGAGAGGCACGCCAGCAGGATCTGTGGCTTGAAATCCGTCCCGATCGCCTGGAACGTCCAGCCCTTGCTGATCATCAGCGTGATGATGTACGCCAGGGGAACCAGGGGCGTCATGAGGACGACCGCGATCTGCGAGAACGACCAGCCGTAAAAGAAGTTGGTCCAGGCCGCCACGAGCACGGAGATAATCACCGCGCTCATGCTGAAGACGACCACGGGCATATCCATGGTGTCGGAGGCTCTGGTCATCACCTCGTGACGGATGCCGAACATCATGAAGGTCACCATGATGAGCGTGGCCATGATGATCGCGATCGAGACACCCAAATATTTTCCGAATATCACGGTCGGTCTGGCGATGGGTTTGGAGACGATCGTCAGGATGGTCTTGTCTTCAATCTCGCGGCTGATGACGGCTGTCGCTTGGAAGGCCGCCAGCACCATGCCCATGACAAAGACGGTCGCCATGCCCACATCCAGGAGCATTTTGTTGTCGCCGTGGACTTCGGAAGTTTCGGTGTAACCCATTGAGAAGGCGCTGATTGCGGTGTTGAGCGCCTGCATGAGACCCGAGGCGATAATGAGCACAAAGAAAATGGGCTGCCTGAGGCTCTCAACGAGCGTGTTGCGGGCGATGATGAAAGTCTGAAGGAGCATCGTGTGGGTGGTGTTCGCTCGCGGATCGGGCCCGATGTGCGTTCTTTGGGCGTTTGTTTCCGGGGCCGGTCGGTGTGGGATACGAGGGGTGCCCGCGGAAAGTTCGCGGGGTGGCTGAACATAGAGCCGCCTTCATCGTAGTTCAACGCGTGAGGGTCCGAGCGGCTCACAACGTCTGATGGGTGGACAGTGGATCGGGGCGTGCTGACAATGCACCCCCCGGCAAAGTCCGCCCAAGGGGCGCAGCGGAGCTGCGCTAGTCCCCACGCATGGGGGCCGGATCGGAGCGGAGTGGATCCTCTTCGATCCGGGCTCGTCTCATCACCAGGTCGATCGACTCTGACAGGAACACACGATGCGCGCGGATCACCTGTCTTACAAACGGGCCACAAACGTGGCAATGCTGGGCATCGTCATCCAGCTCGTGCTGGGCGTGGCGCTCTTGCTTTATGGCCTCCTGCTCGATGACCGGGCGGGCATCACGGCCTCGATCTTCATTCTGCTTGGCACGCTGGCGTGGATCGCGCTTGCGATCGTGTTCGATCAGCACCGCCGCGAGCGGATCGAGGCTGTCGAGTACGAGAACTTCTCCGAGCAGGACCTTGCCAGTTCCAGCGTCTTCGAGGAATCCGGCACCGATCTCCGCGTGGCTGCCAAACGCCTCGACGGGCTGTACAAGTACATGCTCCCGGCCGTCAGCATCCTGATGGGCATCGCGCTCATCCTGCTTGGCTGGGTCCGCCTCTCGGGTGAATCCGAGACATTCCGCGATCAGCTCAACAGCGATCTCGCCACCGCCACCGGAACAGGGCATCACGGCTGGGCGATCGCGCTTGGCATCGGCATCGCTGTCATCGGCTTCGTCTTTGCACGATTCACCTCGGGCATGGCCCGCGCCAAGGTCTGGGAAAACCTCCGTGGCGGCTCGGTCTACTCGGTGGGCTCGGCGATCTTTGGCCTGGCTATTGCGATCGCGCACTTTGCCGACCTGGCCGGCATGGGCAGCGTCCTGAGCTGGATCAGCGATGCGCTCTCGATCACCATGATCGTTCTGGGCGCCGAGATCTTCCTGAACTTCGTTCTGGATATCTATCGCCCCCGGCCGCAGGGCGAGTACCCACGCCCCGCGTTCGACTCGCGCCTGCTCGGGTTCGTCGCCGCTCCCGATCGCATCGCCGAGTCGATCAACGACGCGATCAACTACCAGTTCGGCTACGAGGTCACCTCGAGCTGGTTCTACAAGCTGCTGAGCCGATCGTTCATCTGGCTCGTGCTCTTTGGTGGTGTCGCCGTCTGGCTCATGACCTCGCTTGCGGTGGTCGAGCCGCACCAGCGTGGCATCCTTCTCGTCAACGGCAAGCCCACCGGCAGCGAGCTCGGCCCGGGCCTGCACTTCAAGCCGCCGTGGCCCTTTGGCAAGGTCATCGTGCCCGAATTCATCCGCACCGAAACTGTTGGTGAAGGACGCGACGCGCGCAAGCGCGATGTCATCGAGCAGACCGCCACGGGCGTGCGTGTGCTTGAGCTGGGTGCCAACGCCCCGGTCCGCCCGACCGTCATGCTCTGGGCCAACGAAGAGCTCGAAGAAACGCTCATGGTCGTGCAGCCCTCGCGGGAGAGCTCGATCCGCCGGACGCGCGACGTCGGGCAGGGGCTTTCGCTGGCAACCGTCCGCGTGCCCGTGTACTACAGCATCACGCCCGGCGGCGTTGAGGCTTATCTCCGCCTCGGCATCGACGGCAAGACCCGCGATGAGATGCTGAACCTCGTCGCCCAGCGCGAGCTGATGCGTGAGCTCGCCTCGCGCAGCATCGACGAGGTCGTCGGCGCAGGCCGCAACGACATCCGCGAATCGCTCAAGCAGCGCATCACCGCGGCGTTCGCCTCGCTCAACCCCGACGAGACCGGCACACCCCGCGGCGCCGGTGTCGACGTTCTCTTTGTCGGTCTTGAGGATGCACGCCCGCCGGGCGATGCGTCCAAGTCATACGAGCAGGTGCTCGAAGCCTCGCAGAAGGCGGCGACCGTGGTGATCCAGGCGCAGCAGTCCCGCGCCGAGACACTCGCTAAGGTCGTCGGCTCGGTCGGCGGCGCCGAGGAGATCGTGGCCGCCATCGCCGAGCTGGACGCCATGCCCGCTTCGACAGACCCCACGGTCCTGCTCGAGAAGGAACTTGAGATCCGCGAGATGATCGAGGACGCCGGCGGCGAAGCGGGCGACATCATCCTGGCGGCCCGCGCCGATCGCTGGCAGGAGCACATGTCCGCTCGGGCTCTCTCCGAGGAGTACGGCGGCAAACTCGCTGCATTCCAGGCCGCCCCGGAGATCTACGAGAACCGCTTGCGGTTCGAGGCGATGACTCAGGCGATCAAAGATCTCAGGCTGTACATCGTTGACGAGGCCGTCGAAAAGCGGATCCGTTTGGACCTGATCGACAAATACATCGGTACCGGCGGCTTCGAGCCGCTCAACGAAGGCGACATGTGAGGAGCATGATGAAGACTCTCCGCAGACCCTTGTTCTTTCTTCTGGCCGGGCTGATCGTGCTCGCACTGGGTGCGTTCAGCTTTACGTACACGGTTCAGTACAACGAGCGCGCGGTGGTGACGAACTTCGGCTCCGCCGATGAGGCCGACCTCAAAACCGAGGCGGGCCTGAAGTTCAAGTGGCCCTACCCGTTCCAGTCGGTGACGAGCTACGACACCCGCATGCAGATCGTCGATGCGCTGGGCACCCAGCAGCAGACAGCCGACGACAAGCAGGTGGTGGTCGAAGCGTACGCCGTCTGGCGTGTGAGCAACCCGCTCGTCTTCTACCGCAAGTTCTCCAACGCGGGCCCCGACGAGCGTGACCACTATGCAGAGGCTGAGAAAACCGTCCGCTCAAGCCTGAACTCGGCTATCAGCGAGACGAGCCGCTTCCGGATGGACGAGCTCTTCTCGCCCCGCCCCAATTCGTCGAAGCTGCCCGATCTTGAGTCGGCGATCCTGAACGTCGTCAAGCGTGACGCGGGCGATGCCAACACCACAGGCCTTGGCATCGAGATCGTCGATGTGGGCATCAACCGCATCCGTCTGAGCGAGCAGAACAGCACCGACGTGATCGAGCGCATGAAAGCCGACCGCCAGAAGCTGGCGCAGGACACGATCAGCTCGGGCCAGGCCGACGCTCAGTCGATCCGCTCACAGGCCGAGAGCGACGCCGAACGCATCCGCTCGTTCGCCGAGCGTCAGGCGAGCAATCTCAAGGCCATCGGCGACCAGGAAGCCGGGCGCTACATCGCGATGATGCAGGAAAACCCGAAGCTGGCGATGCTCCTCGAAGAGCTCCAGTTCCTGCGTGACGCCTACTCCAAGCAGATCACGCTCGTCATCTCCGGCGCGCCGGGCTTCCGCATGCTTCAGCCGGCGGCTCTGGACAAGCTCCTCGATGACGAAGGCCAGGAGGAAGGCAAGTGACGGACGAGCACAACGAACAGCTCGATCCCGCTCCCGCTTCGCGCGGCAACGCCTCGGTGACGCTCCGCGAATCCGAGAGCGCAAGCGAGGCCGGCGCGTTGCTCGACAGCGCCAACCGCTCCGCGCTCGATGCGCTGCGCATCGCGTACACGATCATGAGCTGGATCATGGTCGGGCTCATCGTCCTCTTCGTGCTCAGCGGCTTCCAGTCGGTGAGCGAGAGCGAAAGAGCCGTCCGCCTGCGCTTCGGCAAGATCACCGACGCCAACCTGGGTGCGGGTTTCCAGTTTGCCTTCCCGCCGCCGATCGGTGAGCTCAAGAAAATCGAGATCGGCCAGCAATCGCTGCGGATCGATAACGCCTTCTACCCCGCTATCGAAGGACGCCAGCGCAGCCAGACGGTTGAAGAGCTGGCAAGCCGAGGAGGCTTCCAGAGCTACGACCCGACGAAGGACGGCTCGATCATCACCGCCGACCAGAATCTCGCCCACGCCAAGTGGCAGGTTCTCTATGAGCGTGCCAACCCGACCGACTGGATGACCAACGTCGATAACAAGGAACTCGGTGAACAGATCCTGCAGCTCTCGATCGAGCGTGCGGTCGTCCGCGCGATGGCCGAGATCACCATCGAAGACCTGCTCAAGCAGTCGGCAGGCTCAGACAGTTCCGTCGCAAGGCGTGCCGAGCAGTTCGCGCAGGAATCGCTGGACCGTCTCAATTCGGGCATCCAGATCGTGCGTCTGGACATGGTCGATCCGACGCCCCCGATCAATCTGTACAACGAGTTTGCAGCCGTCAACAGCGCTCAGTCCAACGCGAACGCCGCGCGTGATCGCGCCCAGCAGAGCGCTCGCACGACGCTCAACCAGGTCGCCGGCGGGGCGGCCCAGCCACTCATCGAACTGATCGACCGCTACGAGCGGGCCTCAGACCTCGGCAACGCCGAGGCGCAGGACACGCTCCTGGCCGCGATCGAGTCTGTGCTTACGGGCCAGGCTGTAACCGTCGAGCCCATCTTCGATGGTGACGAGGCGGTCGTGGCGCAAGACCGGCTTGTCTCGGGTGAGGTGACGCGCCTGATCAGCGATGCCGAGACGTACCGCCGCCGAGTGCGGGACCGCGCCCAGGCCGACGTGACCCGTTTCCGCTCCAAACTTGAGCAGTACAACGACAACCGCGGCGTGCTGATCACGCGCGAGTGGTCCGACGCCGTTGACCAGTTCCTCAAGAAGGACACGGTGCAGGCGATGTTCCTGCCGCGCGGCACGGACATCCTCGAACTCCTGCTGGGTCGCGACCCGCAGATCCTGCGTGACCAGGAGAAGGTCCGCAACCGCGAGATGCTGATGCAGGCCAACGAGCAGCGCAAGGAACAGATCAGCCAGCCTCAGCTGAGAGACGTAAATCAGGTCGATCGTTAAACGGAGCCCGCCAGCTTGGCAAACGCGCCCGCACAAAAGAGCCAGACACCCGTCGTCGCGTGCCAGCGGCTGACCAAGGTCTTCAAAGACTTCTGGATGCGGCCTCGCGTCCGCGCGGTCGAGGATCTTTCGCTCGAGATCATGCCCCACGAGATCTTCGGCCTGCTCGGACCCAACGGCTCTGGCAAGTCCACCACGATCAAAATGATCCTCGGGCTCCTCAACCCGACCAGAGGACGCCTCGTCGTCTTCGGCAAATCGCCCTCCGATGTCGAGACCAAAAAACGCATCGGCTACCTGCCCGAAGAGAGCTACCTCTACCCCTTCCTCAACGCCCGCGAGACGCTCGATTACTACGCCAAGCTTTTCGAACTCGATGCCAAGACGCGCACTCGGCGCATCGATGAGCTGCTGGACATGGTGGGCCTGACCGCCGCCCAGCACCGGCCCGTGCGCGAGTACTCCAAGGGCATGCAGCGCCGTATCGGCCTGGCCCAGGCGCTCATCAACGACCCGGACTTCCTCATCCTCGACGAGCCGACCACGGGCCTCGACCCCATCGGGACGCGGCAGGTGAAGGATCTCATCATCGAACTGGGCCGGCGCGGCAAGACCGTGCTCCTTTCGAGCCACCTGCTCTCGGATGTCGAGGACGTTGTCGACCGCATGGTGATTCTCTATGGCGGCAAGATCCGCGATGAGGGCACCACCGACTCGCTCCTTACCAAGCACTCCAAAACAACCCTCGAAACCGACGTGCTCGACGACGCAACCATCGCCGAGATCGACGAGGTCATCCGCCGCCGATCGGGGGGCGCCAAGAGCCTGCTGGCCGTCACGCACCCACGCCAGAAACTCGAAGAGAAGTTCCTCGAGATCGTGCAGAAGGCCAAGTCCGAGCGCGTGGAAACCTCCGGCGCCAGCGGCGAGGGCGCTACCGCCTCCTTCCTCGCATCCGGTGACCACGATGAAACCTCGGGCGAAGAACTGATCGACAAGCTCGTGTCGGCCGAGCCCGAGCCGGCACCCGAAGCGGAGAAAAAAGCCGCCAAACCCGCAGCCAAGGCGGAGCCCGAGCGGAACGTCGTGGACGATCTCGTCAAGGCCGACGAACCCGGGCCGACACCAACGCCAAAGCCCACGCCCGCAAACGACTCAGCCAAACCGTCCGGTCCCAAACCAGCCGCACCCAAACCAACTGCACCCAAGCCGGACGCGAAGCCCCGCTCAGACTCTGAAGGCGAGATCGATCAGGACATCATCGGCTCGCTGATGGACGACAGCGACAAGCCGAGTGGTGGTTCCAGCGGGGGGCCGAGCGGTGGGGAGCGTTCGCCGTGAAAATCGGTGAACTCAAGGCCCGCGCAGACAGCATCCAGCGCAGCCGAGGCTTCAAGTACATCGCCTCGGCGGTGATCGTGCTGGCATTTCTTGGCATCTCGGTTGCCGCCTTCGTCGCCTCCGCCTCGCCCGTTATTCAGCGGGCCACCGAGAGCGCGCCCGATACCTCCGCCGGCGTCGGCTCGACGATCACCAACACCGACTCGGCGCAGCTCATGCTCGAGACGGTCCTCAAAGACGCCCGCGGCCCATCGGGCACGATCATCGGCGCGGGCATCGTCGCCGTCGGCGCTCTGGTCGTCGTCTGGCTCGGGCTGGGGCTTACCTACTCGGCCCTCGGCCTCGTCTTAGCGGTCGTGGCGGCCCCGCTCTGGCTCTTCGAAGCCACACGCGATTTCTCCAAGCTCGTCATGGCGATCGTCATCCTCGCCGCGTCCTTCACTGCGCTCATGCAGGGCGCTCGGATGATCCTGGGCGGCAAGGGAGCCGTCCGAGCGATCGCACGCAATGTCCTGGCCGAGGCCGTCAGGCTCCGCCTCTCGGTCGTCTTTATCGTGCTTCTCATCTTCGGCCTGGCGGCCCTGCCCGGCCTGCTCGATGCCGATCAGCCCCTGCGCTACCGCGTGCAATCCTTCATGCAGTTCGGCACGGGCGGCGCGTTCTGGCTCATCGCGCTCCTGACTGTCTTCTTCAGTGTCAGCACCGTCTGCACCGAGCAGCGCGACAAGATCATCTGGCAGACAATGACCAAACCCGTCGCATCCTGGCGGTATCTCCTGGGCAAGTGGCTGGGTGTGGTGACGCTCGCCGGCGTGCTGCTGGCCGTCAGCAGTTCGGGCGTCTTCCTCTTCGTCGAGTACCTCCGCAACCAGCCCGCCATCGGCGAAAAAGAAGCGTTCATCGCCTACGCCGACGAGGGCCTGAGCGAAGACCGCCTCGTCCTTGAGACACAGATCCTGAGCGCTCAGCGCACGATCGAGGCCACCGAGCCCGAGCTCGATGAGGCCACGATCCAGGACATCATCCAGCGCCGCGTCGAGCAGATTAAGCAGTCCGATCCGAACTACGCTTTCACGACCGACATCGAGAAGAAATTCCGCGAAGACATCCTCAAGCAGAACCGCATGCTCTACTTCGCGGTCCAGCCGAGCGCCTCGCGTACGTTCATCTTCGAGGGCGTGGACCTCAAGCCCGAAGACGATGTCACGCTTGTGCTCCGCTATCGGATCGACTCGGCCGCCAACGAGCCTGATCGGCAGTACAGGCTCTCGTTCCAGCTGCCCGGTATGGCCCCGATCGTGCGACCGACCGGCCTTGGGCACACGCACTCATTACCCTTAGCACCAGTTCTCGTACTTCCCGCCTCTGCGCGAGAGCCGATCCCTCGTGTCATCCTTCCCGATGACCCGAGCTTCACCCGCGCGATGCAGGCATACAAAGCCGAGCAGCTCCCCGGTGCGCAGTACATCACCGCCGGCGAGATGATCGATCAGGGCCGTTTCGCCCTTCAGATCTCCAACGGCCAGTTCGCCTATCAGACCGACGAGGCGGGGCGCATCATCAGCCCTGTCATCGTTCCCAACGACGAATTGATCCAGTTCCCCGGTGGCGGGCTCTCGATCTCATACGCCGCCGGCAGCTACCACGCCAACTACGCACGCACCATGGTCATCCTCTGGCTCAAGCTCGCCTTCCTGGCGATGCTGGGCATCTTCTGCTCCACGTTCCTCTCGTTCCCCGTGGCCAGCATGGTCAGCTTCGGCATCTTCCTCATGGCCGAGAGCGCCGGCTACGTCAAGCTCGCCGTCGACAACTACTCCACGACTGGCATCAATGATCAGATCAACATTCTGAAAGTGGTCATATCGTTCATCTCCTACGCAGTCTCATGGATCTTCAACGTTTATGCAGACCTCAAGCCTGTTGAACGTCTCGTGAACGGCCAGATGGTCGGCGGCGTAGACATGCTGTACGCGGGTCTCGTCATCGGCGTCTGGTGCTTCCTGCTCTTTGCGGGCAGCGTCCTGATCTTCCGCAAGCGTGAACTGGCGATTTACTCGGGCCAGTAGCCCAAAGGAACCCCTCGGCGTGTCGCACGACAAGCTCATCCAGATCATCGCCGGAGCCGTCATGCTCGTCCTGCTGGCAGGCTCGGGTGTCGTGGGCACCACGATCACCGAGTCCAGCGGCAAGCACCGCTTGGTCTTTGCGGATACGGCCGCCGACAACGACAGCCCCGAAGTCGGCGTCGGCATCGCGATGGGCGCGTTCCGTGGCGTCTTCGTCAACATGCTCTGGATCCGCGCCAACCGACTCCAGGAAGAAGGCAAGTACTACGAAGCCATCGAGCTGGCCGAGACAATCACCAAGCTCCAGCCTCGCTTCCCCCGCGTCTGGGTCTTCCACGCGTGGAACCTGGCGTACAACATCTCCGTCGCCACGCAGACCCCCGAAGAGCGCTGGCAGTGGGTCGATTCGGGCATCCGCCTGCTCCGCGACGAGGGCATCCCGCAGAACCCCAACGACATGCTCATGCACAAGGAGCTCGCCTGGATCTTCCTCCACAAGGTCCAGGGCGTGACCGACGACGCCAACCAGTACTACAAGCGCAAGATCGCCGAGGAATGGACCGTCGCCCTCGGCCCGCCGCCGCCGCCCGGCCCCGAAATGCGCACACGCGACGAGGCAATCGCCGCCTACAGCAAATGGCTCGACGACATCGCCACCGCGCCCGACAGCGTCGAGGGCGCCATCGAGCGCGAGCCCCTCGTCGCCGAGCTGATCGCGGCCCTCGAAGACCTCTTCGGCACAGAAGCCCCGCTCGACATTCTCCGGCGGTTCGCTGTCCACGAAGAACTTCACCGCAAAAACATGAGCGACGACCGCCTGGGCGACATCCTGGGCGTGATCGACGAGAACGAGCTCGATCGCATTCAGACGCTCAGCCGCCTGATGCACGAGCCGCAGCTCGAGAACGCATGGCACGTGTACATCGCCTACCTTCGCAAACGCGTGCTGCTGGACACCTACCACATGGACCCGGCCCGCATGGCACGGTACACGCGCGAGTTCGGCCCGCTCGACTGGCGCCACCCCGCGGCCCACTCGCTCTACTGGGCACGCCTAGGTGTCGAACGCGGGCTCGGTCGCGTCGAAGAACAGAACAAAACCGATTACGACTTCACCAACACCGACCGGCTCGTCATGCACTCGATCCAGGAGCTCTTCCGATCCAGCGAGCTCTACTTCGACTTCCTCGAATTCGAGCAGGGCAAGTACGCCTACTACATGGCCATGCCCAACACCTTCTTCATCGACTCCTACGGCGAGCAGCTCGAAGACGTCGCCAGTCGCGGCGGCATCGCCACCTCCATGAAGCGCACCTACACCAACTACGCCGCCGGTTTCGAGAACTTCCTCCAGGACGCGATCCTGCACTACTACCGCCGGGGTGACATCGACAAGGCCATCGAGTACCGCCACAAGCTGCTCACCTGGCCCGGCCGCAACATCAACGATTGGGAAGCCACCGAGAAACTCGCCTGGCCCATCGACCAGTACGTCGAGTGGGAGATGATGGGCCGCTACACCTCGCCCTCGCTCTACGTGAATCAGATCTCCGCTGCCCTCATGGGCGCCTACACCAGCGGCCTCCTGGCGGGCGATCAGGACCTTTTCCAGAGCCAGTACAACTGGGCCCGCCAGTTCCACGCCTACTTCATCCGCGAACAGAACAAAACGCCCATGCTCGCAAGCCCCGAGACCGGCCGCATGGAGAACCTCCCCAAGGACTTCCGCGTCCTGGCCGGCGGCGTGTTCACCAACCTCATCGCCTCACTCAGCGAGGACGAACGCGAGACCATGTACCTGGCCGCGCCCAACGAGCTGCGACAGTACGCCTACCTCATCCTCGAACGAGAGCTCAGCGAATCCATGAATCAGCGGGCCGCCGAGGGCGAGGGCCGACCCTTCAACGAGGTCTTCCCGCCGCCGGCGGGCATCGAGCAGTTCCGCCTCGAGATGGATGCCCTGCGCCGTCAGCAGCAGCAGCAATACAACATCGACGTCAAGTAAATGGTTTTGCCCACAACGCGCACCAAGCGAGCCCCTCACGTAAGCGGAGGGATTCTCATTGTGTAGTAAACATCCTTAGCTCGACTCGCCCGTGAGCAGCTTCCGCACCGCGCGGTACCGATCGAGTGTGCCGGCGATCACGTGCTCGGGAAGCTCGGGGCCGGGAGCCGATTTGTTCCAGCGCTCGCGCGCCACGAGCGACTCCAGATATTCGCGCACGAACTGCTTATCAAAGCTCGCCTGCGCACGCCCCGGCTCGTACGACTGGGCCGGCCAGAATCGGCTGCTGTCGGGCGTGAGCGCCTCGTCGATCAGGATCGGCTCACCCTCGGGATCGCTCGGGTCTATGCCGAACTCGAACTTGGTGTCGGCGATAATGACGCCGCGCTCGGCCGCGTACGCCGACGCTCGTTCGTAGATCGCAAGCGAGATCCGTTTGACCTGCTCAAGCCGGGCATCGCCGATGATCGAGCGCGCCTTGTCCTCGCTGATGTTCTCGTCGTGTTCGCCCTCTTCGGCCTTGGTCGCGGGCGTGAAGATGGGCTCGGGCAATTTGTCACACTGGACAAGCCCCGCCGGCAGCTTGATCCCACAGACCGCTCCGGTCTGCCGGTAGTCCTTGAGGCCCGTGCCCTCGAGGTACCCCCGCACGACGCACTCGACGGGCAGCACTTGGCAGCATTTACCGATCGTGATGCGTCCCTCAAGCTCATCTCGGGTCGTGCAGCCGGTTTTGAGCGCCGAATCGGGGATATCCCTCGCCTCGGTCGAGATCAGGTGCGTCCGGCAGAGGCCTACCTGTTCGATCCAGCGGAGCCAGAAGGCCGCGATCGACGTCAGGAGCACCCCTTTGCCCGGAACAGGCGTGGGCAGCACCACATCGAAGGCCGAGAGGCGGTCCGAGGCGACCATGAGCAGCCGATCGGTTCCGGTTGTGTCCGGTCCCAGTTCGTACACATCACGTACTTTGCCCCGCCGAACGGGCAGATTCAGGTCGGATTGAAACAGGCTTTGCATGTTTCCCAGCGAGTCCTTTGATGGAGGGGCTCCGAGCCAGATATCGTAGGGAGGCAGCCAGCGCCCACGCGCCGGATCGGGTACGGTCCGCACGGAGGCATTTGCAGCCCGGGAGGTCTTCCAGAGCGATGCTCAGCTTTGCCGTATTTGACAGCACGGGTCCCGCGTCCGATTGGGCCACCGCCGAGTCGCACGTGTTCGGTCAGGACGAGGTCCCCGTCCCGGCCGAGGTCCGCGCCGTCCCCGGACACATCGTCTGCGAGAAGCACTCCGCCGAGGCCGCGGGTCTGGCGACCGTCTTCCCGCCCATCGAAGAGCACGACGGCTCGCCCCTCTTCCTCCAGACCTGCCTGCTCCCCGAACGCGACCACCCGTACCTGCTCAGCCTCGAGCTCGCGCGTCAGCGGATCATGACGCTGCTCAACAAGCTCGAAGACTGGGGACTCTTCGACCTTGCCGCCGACCACCCCGCTATGCTGGCCCTCGAAGAAGCGCGGCTGGCGTTCACCAAGGCGCTCGTGAGCCACCGCCTCAACCAGGGCGAGGACGGCTCGTACGCCAAGCAAGCCGACAAAATGGCCCGCGAAGCCATCAACCTAGCGCTCAAAGCCAGTGATGCGCTCGTTGCTGCCCAGACCGAGCGCGCCCTGCCCGACCGCGTCAGCGGGGCGGCCTACGCCAACGCCGTCGGCAAGGACCCCGCCAAGGGCCCGTTCCAGGGGCCAGCAGTCAAAAGCCCCAACGACACCGGCCTCGTTCTGCCCGTCAAGCCCGCGATCTCCGTGGGCCTGAACCCTGTGCAGTTCTCTGAGTCGCTGCAGAACCTCATCACGACAGGTTGTGACTTCATCTCGCTGCCCACCCGCTGGCGCGACATGGAACCAGACGAGGGCAAGTACGCCTTTGCGCCCACCGACCGCTGGATCGAATGGGCCGTGCGCCAGTCCAAGATGCCCGTCTCGGCCGGCCCGGTTGTCGATCTTGGTCGCTCCAATGTCCCCGACTGGCTCTACATCTGGGAGCACGACTACGAAACGCTCCGCGAGGTCGTCTACGAGCACGTCAAGAACGTCATCACCCGCTACCGCCGAACCGTTCCACGCTGGACCGTGCTCAGCGGCCTCAACCGCAACGACAACTTCCAGCTCTCCTTCGAGCAGATGATGGACCTGACCCGCATGGCCATGCTCCTGGCGCGCAAGCTCCACCCGCAGGGCAAGATGCAGATCGAGGTCCTGCACCCCTTCAGCGCCGAGCCGGGGCACCGCCCGCGATCGCTCCCGGGCGCGCTCTACGCGGAGATGGTCCAGCAGGCCGGCATCGGTGTCGACGCCTGGGGCGTGCGCATCGAACTCGACCGACCCAAGCCCGGCTGCATCCGCCGTGATCTCATGTCACTGTCCGCCTCGCTCGACCGCTACGCGCTGCTCGACCGCCCGCTGGCGATCACCGCTGTCAGCCGAGCCTTCGAGCCCGGGGCCGCGGTGTACGACGAGCAAGACATCACCTGGCTGCGCCTGGCGATGGAACTCATCGTCAGTAAGCCCAGCGTCATGAGCTTTGTCTGGCAGGAACAGGAACTCCCGCCCGGCGCCAAAGGCCCGATGCCCGGCAGCCTCATCGATACCTCGGGCCAGCCCAAGCCCTCCGTCCGCAACGCGATCGAGCTCCGCAAGGCGATCCAGTCGGGTGATGCTGTCGCCACCGCAGCCAAGGCAGTCCTCGCGTGACGGCTTCGACTCCAGAGAGCTCTTTCTCTGGTGGTGCCCGATGGGCCTGCGTCGCGGTCCTGGGCGGCCTGGGTGCGATCGGTGTCGGCAAGGGCCTTGTCGCCCAGAACCAAGCCAATGTCCAGTCTTCGCCCGAGCCGGTCTCGGTCTCAATTCCCGCCCAGCAGGACACTCAGCCGGCTGCGCTGTCATTGACGCAAGCCGAGCCGGCACCCTCGATCGTGGCTGCGAACGAACCCGGGGCAGAAATGAAGCCCGAGCCGGTTGCCTTTGCTGAGCCGGCTGCGGGTATCCAGAAGCTCGTCGGCGTCAACACCGCCTCGGCGGCCGAGCTCCAGCTCCTGCCCGGCATCGGGCCCGTGATGGCCTCTCGGATCATCGAAGACCGCGCGGCCAACGGCCTGTACCGCTCGCCGGCCGACCTCGACCGCGTCAAAGGCATCGGTCCCAAGACCCTCGAGAAGCTCACCCCCCTTATCCGCTTCAACTGACGTAGCATGACCCAACCACAGCACCAACGGCCCGGCCGGCGCGTCGCCTGCCCGGGCACAGCCGTGCGCGCACCGAGGAACCCTGCACCCCGTGCCCCCCAAACCGACGACCCAGTCCCCCCTGCAAGCACTGCTCGATGCCCCGCCCATGCGGGAACTCGTCAGCGCGCTCAAGAATGGCTCGCGGTGCGTCGCCAGTGGGGCAGCGGGCTCGTCGAGCGTCGTCGTCGCCGCGTGCCTGGCAAGGCTGACGGGCAGGCCCATCGTCCTGGTCATGGCCCATATCGACGAGGCCGACCACGCGATCGATGAGCTTGCCTATTTCGGCACGGAGTCGATCCGCTTGCCGGCCCTGGAGGTGCTCCCGGGTGAGAGTGATGCCGCGGCGGATCTGCTTGCGGCGCGCGTCGCCGCAGTGCGCCAAACGTTGGCAGTGGGGGCCAAGGATGCGCCGGTGATCGTCGCGCCGGTGCACGCGCTCATGCAGGCTGTCCCGAGGTTTGAGCAGATCAAGAAACTCAGCCGCATCGTTCGTCCCGGCGAACGCATCCAGCCCGAGGAGCTCATGAGCTGGCTGGCCGACGCGGGCTATACCCGGCGCGAGACGATCGACGAGCCGGGCGAATTCGCCGTGCGTGGCGGGATCATCGATATCTTCCCCGCCGGGGGCACGAGTGTCGAGCCGGTCCGCCTCGACTTCTTCGGCGACGAGCTCGAGCGCCTCACCGAGATCGACCTGGAAACAATGGGCTCTGATCGGCGCATCGACTCGGTCGAATTCATCGCCGCGGCTCTGGATCCGAATCTCGCCGACGAGGGGACGAGTTTCCTGAATGTCATCCCCGACCGCGCGATCGCGGTGGTCTGCGAGACGCTGGAAGTCACCGAGCAGGCCCGTGGCTACTTCGAGCGGGTCACGGACTCACGCGGTGTGTACGGTCCCCCCGCGGTCTTCAAGCTGCTGCAGGACCGATTCCACGCCTTCTGCGAGATCAACCAGTTCTCCGCGCCGGCCGCCAGCGCCGAGATCGTGGTGGATCTGCCGATCATGCCCCTGCCGCCACTGAGCCGTGAGCTCTCAGAAGCGGTTCAGGAGCTTGCCGGGCTAGCCGAGGTGAAGGATCGCACGACGCTCATCCCCTGCGAGACCCAGGCCGAGGGGCAGAGGCTGGGCGAGCTGCTCACGCAATACGCGCCCAAGCTGAAACCCAAACCCATCAGCAAGGTCGGCTACATCCACCGAGGCTTCGTCTACGAGCCGGACGACGGCCCGTCGCTGGCGGTCATTCCCTATCACGAGCTCGTTCACCGCTTCCACGCGCGCCGGGGCACCCGCCGCATGCGCGCCGGCCGGGCGCTGGACACGTTTCTCGAGATCGAGCCGGGCGACTTTGTCGTCCACACCGAGCACGGCATTGCGCGCTTCGAGGGCCTCCGGCTCATGGACCCCGACCGCCTCGGGAAATCCAGAGCGGTCGGACCACCCAAAAAGAAACGCAAGGACGAGGAGGGCGAACTCCAGGAATTCCTGACGCTCGAATTCGCCGACGGCTCGCAACTCCACGTCCCGGCGCTCAAGGTTGACCTGATCCAGAAGTACATCGGCGGGTTCAACGGCAAGCCGCCGCTCTCCAAGCTGGGCGGCTCGCGCTGGAAGAAGCAGAAAGAGAAAGTTGTCGAGTCCGTCCGCGATCTCGCGTCGGAGCTGCTGCGTGTTCGCGCCGCGCGTGAGAGCCTGCCGGGCGTGCGTTTCCCGGGCGATACCGCGTGGCAGAAGGAGTTCGAAGCCGAGTTCCCGTATCAGGAGACCGATGACCAGCTCGCCGCGATGATCTCCATCAAAAAAGACCAGCAGTCCGAGCGCCCGATGGACCGCCTGCTCTGCGGCGACGTGGGCTTTGGCAAGACCGAGCTTGCGATCCGGGCCGCGTTCAAGGCGTGCGAAGCGGGCAAACAGGTCGCGGTCCTCGTCCCGACAACGGTCCTTGCCGAGCAGCACGAGCGCACGTTCCGTGAGCGATTTGCTGGTTATCCGTTCCGCATCGAATCGCTGAGCCGACTCAAAACCACGAAAGAGTCCAACGCGATGCTGGCGGCTTTGCGCAAGGGACATATCGATGTCCTGATCGGCACGCACCGGATTCTCTCGAAGGATGTCCGCTTTGCCGACCTCGGGCTGGTGATCGTCGATGAGGAGCAGCGTTTCGGCGTCGAGCACAAGGAGCAGTTGCTCCGGCTGCGATTGGCTGCGGATGTGCTGACGCTCAGTGCCACGCCGATTCCGCGTACGCTGCATATGTCGATGCTGGGCATCCGCGACATCTCCTCGCTTGCCACGCCCCCCGCGGATCGGCAGAGCATCGTGACCGAGGTCGTACCCTTCAACCGCAAGCGCATCCAGCAGGCGCTCGCGCGTGAGCTGGGTCGGCAGGGCCAGGTGTTCTGGGTGCACAACCGCGTGCACGATATTGTGAGCGTCGCCGACGATGTGCGGGCGCTCGCGCCCGGTGCCCGCGTGATCTATGGCCACGGGCAGATGCCCGCGACCGATCTCGAAAAGGTCATGCTCAAGTTCATCCGCCACGAGGCGGACATCCTCGTCTCGACCACGATCATCGAGTCGGGTATCGATATCTCCAACGCCAACACCATGATCATCGAGGACGCCGACCGCTTCGGGCTCAGCGAGCTCCACCAGCTCCGCGGCCGGGTCGGGCGCTCAAAGCACCGCGCGTACTGCTACCTGCTCCTGCCCGACAAGCGCAACGTCACCGAGGTCGCGCGCAAACGGCTCAAGGCGCTTGAGCAGTACACGATGCTCGGCGCTGGCTTCAAGATCGCGATGCGTGACCTCGAGATCCGCGGTGCGGGAAATATCCTGGGGGCCGAGCAGTCCGGGCACATCGCGGCCGTGGGATACGAGATGTACTGCCAGCTTCTTGAGCAGCAGGTGCGCGAGCTTCAGCACGAGGCCCCGCCGCCGTCGGCCAGCCGGGCGAGTCTGGAGATCGGCATCTGGGGGCACATCCCAAGGCCCTACATCCCGGCCGACACGAGGCGGCTCGAGGCGTACCGCCGGATGGCGACGGCCGCTTCGCACGAGGAACTCGACAAGCTCCGCGAGGATCTCACCGCGGCCTATGGCCAGCCGCCGCCGCTGGTTGATCGACTTCTGCGCCTCGCCGAGATCCGCGTCGCGTGCGCATCGCTTGGTGTGAAGGCTGTGGTTCTGCGCGAGCCGGATGTGATCTTCCGAGCCGAGGATCCCAAGGCCGTCGCCGAGGTTCTGGCACCCGCCAAGGGCAGCGTCACGACGCTGGCGCCCAAAACGGGTCAGACGCTCAGCGAGGTGTACTGGCGACCGCCGACCAAGTACCTCGACCCCCAGAGCCTGCCAAGGGTGCTGCTGAGCCGTTTGCGACCGAGACCACAGGAAGCAAAGGCGAAGGTGTGACGCAACTCTCTCCTCCCCTGTCGCCGACGGGGGAGGTGTCTGCGCTGCAGACGGAGGGGCTATGAATGACCGCCCTCGCCGGCGCATCGGGATCGACGTCTACGCAAACCACCCCGGCGCCCACGCAAAGAGCGCAACCGCGTATGCCGCGTAGAACACGATGAGCATTGCGCCCTCGGCCCGAGAGATCCGTGAGCCCGACATCATGATCGGCAGGCACGCCAGGCTTACCGCCAGCATCACGGGCAGGTCGAGCGTGAGCGACTGGCGACCGACTTCCTGCGGCAGAACCACGCACGTCAGACCGAGAATCCCGAGTACATTGAAGATATTTGAGCCGAGAATATTGCCCACGCTGATGTCGGGCTGCTTGCGCACAGCCGCGACGAGACTGGTGACGAATTCCGGTGCGCTCGTGCCCGCGGCCACGACCGTGAGCCCGATGACGAGATCCGAAACACCAAGCGACCTTGCGATCGAGGTTGCCGATTGCACGAGCAGCCACGAACCCAGTATCAGCATCGCCAGCCCGAAACTGATCAATGCGGCGCTTGATAGTGGGTGCGCTTTCCAGCCGGTGACCGGGGTAGCCAACTCGGTCTCGATTTCGCGCTCGGCGTTCAATTCGAGTTCACTCCGATTCTGCGCCCGCCCCCGGCGGTAGCCGTTGCAGAGGTAGACAACGAGCAACGCGACCATGACGCCGCCCGTCAGTCGGCCAAGTTGTCCGCCGGTGGCAATTGCAACGAACGGCACGCAAGCGGCGGCAATCACGACGAGCACTTCCCGCCGAACGATGTCGAGTTTGAGCGGGATCGGACAGATCAGGGCCGTCAGCCCGAGTACGACAGCGATGTTGAAGATGTTGGAGCCGATGACATTTCCGACGGCGATCTCGCCCGTTCCCTTCCAGGCGGCCGCCAGCGAGGTGCAGAGTTCGGGCGTCGAGGTGCCGAAACCGACGATCGTCAGGCCGATGAAGAAGCTGGAGATTCCAAACCGCCGGGCAATGGTCACAGCCCCTCGGACCAGGCCCTCGGCCCCGAGTGTCATGACCATCAGCGAGGCCATCAGCAGTCCGATTTGCAGCAGCATGGAAGATGATTCCCCAAGGGGTGTCGATTCGAGACGATGGTATTGGGGACAGGAAGCCCGATCACGACGCACAACCGACAGGGATATGACATTGTCATCGAGTTCGGGTAAGATCCTGTTTGGTTACCCAACTCAGAGGGGCTTATAGCCGATAGTGTGAAAATGGCCGAGAACAACAGAACCAAACTCCCCGAAGACCCCGCCCCCGGCGGCTGGACATCTCAGAAGCAGATCGACGCGATCAAGCGCCGGATGATCCGGCAGGGCACGCTTGCCATCGGCATGCTCGAGGCCTCGCTCGACGCGCTCTGGTCCATCGACGCCGAGGTCGCCATGCACGTCCGCGAGCAGGATGCAGCCATCGACACGGAAGAGGTCCGCATCGAGGAAGAGTGCTACCAGATCCTGGCGCTCCAGCAGCCGGTCGCCCGCGACTTCCGCGTTCTGGCGTTCGTCTTGAAGGTCAACCACGACATCGAGCGCGTCGCCGACCACGCCAGCAGCATCTCCAAGGTCGCCATGAAACTTGCGGCGTTACCGGTGGTGCCCAAGTTCCCGACGGGCCTACGCGAGATGGGCGAGCGCGTGCCTGCGGCCTGTCACAAGCTGCTGCGGGCGATGCTCGAAGAAGATGTCGAATCAGCGCGTCAGATCGTCTTGGACGACAAGCTCATCGACAACCTCGACAAGGGCTCGTTCAAGGAGCTGACGGCCTCGATGGCCAACAAGGGCGAGGACGACGTGGCCGCGGGCCTCTTGCTCTTCCGCGTTGGCCGCGAGCTCGAGCGCGTGGGCGACCTGATGAAGAACATCGCAGAGGACGTGGTGTATCTTGGCACGGGCGAGATCGTCCGGCACGCCAAGCACAAGAAGTAAGCTCGATCGTCATCGATTCGAGCTGTCGCTGATTTCGGTAGACTCAGGCCATGAGTCTGCCCCTCATGATCCTTCTGCTCCTTGTGATCTTCGCCGGGCTATCGATGCAGTTCGCGGGGCTCTACATCCGCAGGGGTGATCGTCCGTCCTGCCGAAAGTGTGCGTACGACCTGACACACGCGCCGGCTCATTGCCCCGAGTGCAACGCGGACCTGACGCAGAGCGATGCGATCAGCAAGGGCGACCGCCGACCCCGGCTGATCTGGATCGGCGCAGCAGCCATGACGGTGGGGGTGCTGGGCTTGGCGTACCTCATGATCCAATCGCCCAAATTCGATCAGCTCAAGCCCGTCTGGCTGCTGCGAGCAGAGATGGCAGTCGTCGATGATCAGGGTGACGAGCGGATCATCAAGGAATTCGGTCGGCGTGTGCAGTCGGCTGGCGGCAGCGCTGGTCAGAAAAGGGCGATCGGCAGGATTGCGATCGAGCTGACTGAGAAAGACGAATCGGTCAGCTCGGCGTACGACCTGCTGCGACTCTCGGCCGAGGCCGGTGCGATTTCCTCAGAGCAGTCTGCCCCCATCATTCTCGACCTCATCGGACAATGGACCGACGAGATGCGAGCCCAGAACTCGTTCTCTCACGGCAACTATCTGCACAGCGAAGTCCTTGGCGCATTGATCCGATCCACGGGTATCAACCTCGATGACCTCCGCCCCGTACTCCAGCAGGGTCTCGAAGCATCCGTCAAAGAACCCGCGGATTTCGCGTTCGCAGCGATGTGCTCGAAGCTTCTTTGGGACTGGTGGGAATCGCCCAGTTCGCCGGGCATAGCCACGCACGAAATGCTCTCACAGCTCTACCAAGATGCGCCCTCGCTCCAGCTTGAGGTCAGACCACAAGTGACGAAAGAACTCGGGCTGGTGCCATACAAGTTCCGGTACGCGCTCCCGCCGAATGTCGGCAACGGGGATGACATGATTGTCTTCTTAGAGCGGGTAGAGAGTCTCCTGGTCAGGCAGGGCGATCGAGCTCTGGCGCCGAATTACGCGCCGTTCGGCGGCTCTTCCCAGACGCGCCAGGCTTCGAGGCACATGGGCTACCTCATGGGGGCTTCCGGCACGACAGCTCGCATCGAGGGGCTGCAACCCGGGCCGGCCGAGTTGGAAATCGAGGTGCATGTGAAGCTGATCGCCGGCAAGCAACCTGCTGGGAAGCAGAATCCATCGAGCCGAATCGTCAACGAAATGCCCCCGATCATCGATCAGACGATCACGCTCACAGCACCGTTCGAGGTGGTGTCGGCGGGTGAGGACGAGGTTCGGCTTCTGATGCCTGGCGAAGAGGGTGTGCCAGAGCCCGAGGTCGTGCTTGAGAATCTCAGGGTCTCGCCCTTGCTCTATGGCACCGCCGCTCCCTTCGGGAGCCAGGGGCCTTGGGGGTTCTCGATCGGAATGGCAGCCGTGAGGCATGATCTGCAATCTCAGACGCAGTGGCTCTGGCCCGAGATCGACGTGGCGTATCTGGTGG
>Ga0070727_10001577_pt1 | contig 23830 bp, 15 predicted proteins | sample tdAd472_FD_66722 | JGI IMG/M metagenome (GOLD analysis project Ga0070727, IMG submission 66722) | Marine sediment microbial communities from the Atlantic coast under amendment with organic carbon and nitrate - tdAd47.2 | ecosystem: Environmental > Aquatic > Marine > Coastal > Sediment | place...
TTCAGGGGGCCTCTCCGAGGCCCCCTCGCCCTCGCAGCAAGCTGCTCGGGCTCACCCCCAACGGGCTGAAGGCTCTTGCTTTCAGGGGGCTTCCAAGACCCTCCCCCGGGCTCTCTGCGTTCGTTGCACCCCGCGTCCGCACTCCGCCCTAGAATCGATCGCGTTCCCCCGGAGGGCTACGTGAGCGACGACTGGTACACCGAGCGCCTGCTGGGCATGGCGGGCTACTCCCTCCCGGTGCGTGAGCGGCTGCACGACGAGCAGAGCGCGTTCCAGCGGATCGAGGTCTTCGACTCCGCGCACCACGGGCGGGTGCTGGCCCTCGACGGCGCGTTCATGCTCACCGAGCGCGACGAGTTCACCTACCACGAGCTGCTCGCCCACCCGGCGCTGTGGACCCTGGCCAAGGCCGAGCGCGCGTTCCTCGTCGGCGGCGGCGACGGCGGCACCGTGGGCGAGCTCCTGCGCCGCCCCGGGCTGGAGATCACCGTCGCCGAGATCGACGAGCGCGTGGTCCGGGTCTCCCAGGAGTTCTTCCCCGAGCTGACCAAGAGCCTCGACGACCCGCGGGTCACGCTCAGCTTCGCCGACGGGGTCGCCGCGCTGAAGGACGCCGCCGGCAGCGGCCTCGACCTCGTGGTCGTCGACGGCACCGACCCGGTCGGCCCCGCCGCGGGCCTGATCGAGTCGGAGTTCTACGCCACCGTGGCCGCCGCCCTCGCCCCCGAGGGCGTGTTCGTCGCTCAGACCCAGTCGCCCTTCTACCACCCGCAGGAGATCGCCAAGATCTACCGCGGGCTGAGCGAGGCCTTCGCCAGCGTGCGCATGTACTGGGGCGTGTGCCCCAGCTACCTGGGCGCGTTCTGGACCTTCGCCTACGCCTCGCAAGAGCGCGACCCGCTCCGCGACCTCGAGCCTCCCAGCGAGCTGAAGACCCGCTACTGGACCCCCGAGGTCCACCGCGCGGCCTTCGTGCTCCCGCCCTTCGTGCAGCAGTGCCTGCCCGAGGGGCACCCGCAACGCACCCACGTGTAGGGGCGCCGTCGACGGGCCGACACCGGCTCGTCCACCGGCGCTGCGAGCTCTGCCTGCCCTGACCACGCCGTATACGCCCGCGGCGAAGCGGGCGGAGGTTAAGCCAGGCTCGAAGCTTGCTACCTGTCTTTCGTGAACGTTCCATTTGTCCTGCGTCCCCACGCCCCCCTGCGCTGCGCGCTCTGCCGCGAGCGCGCGACGACGGGCTATGCCTGCGGATGCGGGGTCAGGCTTCACCGTTCGTGCGCCGCAGAGTTCGGCGTAGAGGCCTGCCCAACCCTGGGCTGCGACGTGGCGCTGGCGGTCATGCCCCTCGAGTCCCCTGCAGCGAGGGTGCAGGTCTCGGGCGTGCAGGTGCAACCGGTCATTGCGGAGACCGCCCAGCCGGAGCGCTGGGTCTCCTCGTTCCTCCTGGCCGCCTGGGTTCTCGCGGCTGTGGCGCTCCCCCTGCTGGCCTGGCTCTATTACACCCACGGCTTCGACAGCTACAGCCACCACGTCCTGCACCGGCACTACCGGCTGGTGGAGTCGGGCGAATTCGGGCTGCACGTCGTGCTCCCCACGGTGTTCTGCGAGTTGGCACTCCTGGCTGGAGTGGGCAACGCGGCCTGCCAGCTGTGGCGAGCCTTCCGCAGCGCGGAGGCCGAGGACCGCCTACAGCACTGGCGAGTCGGCCTCTACATTCTGGGCTACTTCGCGCTGATGGTGGGACTCGCCGCGCTCCTGTTCACAGGGTGTGAGTGCCGCGGCTAAATGAGAGGGCACGATTCTCGATGGCGGAGTCCGTTGCGATTCGAAGGTAGGGGCGAAGCTCGTCTTCGCCCGCGCCTCGCGCGGACGCCGGGCGCCGCGGGAGAGCGTGCCCTGCGAGCGGCGGGCGGAGGCAAGCTCCGCCCCTGCCTCTAAGGCGTGGGCCGGGCAGCGTCGTCAGAGACGGCGCGGAATCGCGCCCTCTGATTCAGAGCACGCGGTCGAGGGAGGGGCGGCTGAGGGTGAAGCCGTGGTAGGCGGCGAGGTCGCGGATCCGCTCGACGTGGGCCTTGGTCACCCGGCCCCAGCTGAAGTGCTCGCTGATTCGGGTCAGGCCCAGGAGCAGGGTCTCCGCGAGGCAGGCGTGCACGCAGCCGGGCTCGAGGGGCACGCCGGGCGCCTGGTAGTCGGGGGTCTTGGGCAGCCGCACGACCCCGCCGCGGATCACCTTGACCTGGGGGTCGTCGTGCACGCTGGGGGCCGAGTCCTCGGGGAGCGCGAGGTCGCACACCACCACCGGGCCGGGCTTGAGGTGGCTGCGCTCGAGGATCGGCTTGGGGTCGCTGCTCGCGGCGAGCACGAGGTCGCACTCGCGGAGGTCGTCCATGCTGCTGGCGATCCGCACCGGGGCGGCGTCGCCGAGCTCGTCGAGCAGGGCGTCGTGCAGCGCGAGGCCCACCCGGTCGAGCTGCCCGTGGGCGGCGCGGATCACGGGGTAGGCCTTGGTGGCCGCGACGGCGGCGGCCACGCCGCCCAGCGGGCCGTGGCGCTCGAGGGACTTGAACACCTCCCAGTAGATCTCGTCGGCGACCCGCTTCAGCCGCCGGCGGTGCCCGGGGCGACCCACGAGCACGATCCGCGGCACGCGCTCGGCGAGGATCTGCGCGTAGAGGCTGCCAATGTTCCCGGTGGCGCCGATCACCCCCAGGCTGGCCCGCTCGAGCTCGACGCCTTGCTCCTCGGCCGACTTGACCAGCGCGTCGACGCCCATGGCCACGGTCAGCGAGTTGCCGCTGGTGATCCCGATCCGGTCCTCGGCGATCCGCGTGCCCTGGCCGGTGAGGATCGAGGTGAAGCCGCCGAGCCCCACCAGCGCCGAGCCGTTGCGCCGCGCCATGCGCACGCCGCGCAGGATCTTCTCCTCGATCCAGCGAACGTCGCCCTCGCGGAAGGCGCGCTGGACCTGCTCGGCGGTGAACAAGAGCCCCATGAAGGTCAGGTGCACCTTGTCGCCGTTGCGCGATTCGACGACGGCGGTGTGCGAGACGAAGGGGTCGAGCTCGCGGTGGGTGCGGTCGATGAACCGCCCCAGGGGCTCGACGCCCAGGGCGCGGAGCATGGGGTCCCAGGAGCCGAGGTGGTCGGGGCGCACGAGGTTCGCGAGGAACGAGACCCGCCCCGCGAAGCGCGGCACGGGCACGGTCACCCGCGGCGGCGGGACCCGCCCGGCCGGGTGCTGGAAGGCCGGCGGCTCGAAGGGCCGCTCGCTGCAGAGGGGCGCGATCAGCACGTGGCTCGCCCCGTCGTGCAGTTGGCGCGCGACGTCCTCGATCGCGCGCAGGGTGTGCTGCAGGTCGTCGGCGCTGAAGCTCGCCGAGGGTTGCAGGCGCAGGGTGCGTGGGTTGGAGAGCGTCGGCAGCGCGCGGATCCGGTGCCGGTGCAGCAGGTAGCCGGCGATCACCAGGCCCAGGTAGCCCTGCTCGTCGAGCAGCCGAAGGGTCGGGCTGGCGACCGGCTGCTCGAGGCCGAACTCGACGCCGATCATGAGCCCGCTGCCGCGGACCTCGCGCACCTGCTCGGGGAAGCGGCTCTGCAGGTCGCGCAGCCCGCTGAGCAGGCTCAGCCCGCCGGCGCGGGCCCGGTTCATGACCCCCGAGGTCGGCCCCCCGCTGCCCACGATCAGGTCGAGGGCCGCCAGCGCGACGCGGCAGGAGAGCTCGTCCTCGGCGAAGGTCGAGGTGTGGAGGCTGGAGAACTCGTGCTGGTAGCGCGAGGCGTCCACGAGCATGGCCGAGATCTTGGCCAGTCCCCCGCCGAGGGCCTTGCTCAGCAGGGTGTAGTCCGGCTGGATCCCCAGCTGCTCCGAGGCGAGGAAGGTCCCGGTCCGGCCGCAGCCGGTCTGGATCTCGTCGACGACCAGCGGGACGTCGTGCTCCTGGAGCACCCCCTCCAGCGCCTTGAGGTAGCCGCGGCTCAGCGCGCGCACGCCGCCTTCGCCCTGGATCGGCTCGATGAACACCGCGGCCACGTTGACGAAGGGCCGCGGCTCGAGGTGCACCGCGCCCTCCTCGTCGAGGGTCAGCACCCAGTAGGTCAGCGACTCGTCCTGCAGCGCGCGGCGCACGGCCTCGAGGTCGTCGCGGGGGACGAAGCGCACGGCCGGGCCCAGCGTCGAGAACCCGTGGTGGGAGGCAGCGCCGCTGGTCAGCTGCAGGCTGCCCGAGGTCTTGCCGTGGAACGCGCCCTCGAGCGCGAGGAACAGCGGGCGGCGGGCCTGCAGTCGGCGCGCGTGGAGCGCGACCGCGGCGAAGGCCTCCTCGAGGTCGGGCTCGGCGTCGGCCACCAGCGTCGCCCAGCGCGGGTCGGGGGCGAGGCGGGGCACGACGTCGCACTCGCGATTGCGCAGCTTGCCCTGCACGGCGCGGTGCTGCTCGCGGCCGCGGGCGAGGATCGCCTCCAGCCGCTTCGAGCGCTCGAGCACCGCGTGCTTGAGCGCCATTTCCACGGCCTCGGTGCCGGTGCTCGCCAGCGAGACCACGTAGCGCCGTCCGCTGACCCGTCCGGCGAGCTCCGAGAGCCGGCGGCAGAGCTCGCCCGCGACCTCGCGCTGGCTGCCCTGGGCCATGAAGGGCACCCCCGCGTCGAGGGCCTCGCGCAGCGCCGCGACCAGGCGCGGGTGGTTGTGGCCGAGGATCCCGCTGCCGAACCCGCCCACCAGGTCGAGGACCGAGACCTCGTTCCCGTCGGCGTCCTTGGTGAACACCCGGTCGCCCAGGGCGCGGTGGTAGGTCACGTCGAGGGCGCAGGCGGCCAAGCGCCGGGCGCGGTCCGGGCTGCAGAAGCGGGCGTAGTCGGAGGCGTCGCTCACCCCCCTAGCCTAGCCTCGCCGGAGCGCCGCGGCGAACCCAAGGGGGATTGGTCTTTCCCGACGCGCTGGCCACGCCGGCGCAAGACGAACGCGACGCACGACGCCGCGCTCAGGCCGCGCTCAGGCCTGGTCCACGCCCGCGGCCAACGCCTCGAGGAACCTCCGGTAGGCGCTCGCGTCGCCCGCCGGCTTGGGGAAGCGCACCAGAGGCGCCAGCGCGGGCGTCGGCAGGCCCGCTCGGCGCAAGACCAGCTCGAGCGCCAGCCGCGCCGCGCGGGCGTTGCCGTCCTCGAAGGGGTGCAGGTAGATCAGGTCCAGGTAGAGCCGCGCAGCCTTGGCCAGCGGGGGGCACCCGTCGGCCAGGTCGGCGTCGAGCTTGGCGCGCACCAGGCTCTCGAAGGCCGGGAACCAGGCGTAGGTCTCGGCGCCTTCCTTGGCGAGGGCCGGGGCCGTGCGCACCGTCGCGGGCTCGCCGAGGACGTCGCCCTGGATCGCGACCAGGTCGCCGAAGGTCAGGGCCTGCTCCCCGTCGGCCAGGGCCCGGACCCGGGCGAGGGCCGCGGCGAATCGCTGAGCGCGCAGCGGGTCGTCGCCGTGGGCCGGACCGTCGAACCGCTGCTGGTAGGCTTCGAGGGCTGCCGTCTCGCGCCAGGCCACCGTCGGCAGCGAGGGCGGGCTATCCCAGCTCAGGCTCAGCGTCGCCAGCAAGTGCGGGGCGAGGGCCTCGCGGGCCAGCGCCTCGGGGAGCACGGGACGCCACTCCTGGGTGCCCGGGTGCGGGACGTCGTAGCTGGGGTAGCGGCTAGCCAACCGGCTCGCGGCGACGGTCAGGGTGCCCATGGCCCCAAAGCGGCGCGCGTCGCCTGGGCGCAGGACCCAGCTGGTGAAGGCGAACTCCGCCACCAGCTCGAGGGCGTCCTCGTCGGGCTGCTCCATTCCCAGCAGGCGCAACAGCTCCGCAGTCGACTGCCCGACGTCGTAGTACCAACTGTCGTCGGCGTGGGTCAGCTCTGCGACCCGCTCGGCGAGCACGGCCAGCGCCCCCGAGGGGTCTTGCGGCCAACGCTCGACGAGCTCGAGCAAGACCCGCACGTAGGTCTCGTGCTCGCTCAGCAAGGCCTCAGCGGCAGGCAACGGGTCCGAGAGGTCGAGCTGCGGACGATCGTAGCCCGAGGGGCTGAGAGCGATCGGGCCGAAGGCCATCTGGAGCAGGCCCTCGACGGTCCACCTGGCTTGCTCGACGTCGTATGCCGGGCGTGCAGCCGCCGCGGCCAGGGCCTCCGGCAGCTGGGCGCGGAACCACTCGGCGCCGCGCTCGGCGAGGGCGTCCTCGGTGAGCAGCAGCACCTCGGACTTTCCGCTCAGCCGCTGGCGCGCGAGCAACCAGCGCTGACGGTCTTCGGGGCTGCCGCTCTCGCGCCAGCGCCGCTCGAGTTCGCGTAGCTCACGGTCGCTCACTCCGCGACTATACGGGCGAGCTCGCTACTCGAAGTAGGCCCGCGGAGCGTCTTCGGCCCGTTCGTCCTGCAGAAGCTCGAGCCTTGGGGCGACACGGGCGGAGCCTTGCCTCGCGGCTAGGCCTTGCGCAGCAGGAGCCCCAGGTGGCTGGTGCGCAGGTCGTCGGGTCCGGCGTGTTCGACCTCGGGGTCGATCTGCGGGGGCAGGTAGCTCGCGTCGCGCTGCCAGGCGTAGAGCACCTCGGTCGTCACCCCCTCCAGCCGCGCGCAGCGGGCCTCCCAGCCGCTGCGCCGGATCCGGTTGCCGCGCTCGGACTGTTGGCGCGGCCCGAAGCTCGGGTCGGGGGCGAGGAAGGCGAAGGGCGCGCGAGCGCTGTCCTGGTGATCCTCGAGGTGGATCGCGTGCAGCATGGCGCCGCCGGGGCGCAGGTCGCGGGTGAGGTTCGCCAGCAGCGGGTCGACGTCGACCGCGGGGACGTGCTCGAGCACCGACCAGGAGAAGACCAGGTCCACGGGCTCCCCCAGGGGCTGGCGCGCGAGGTCGAGGGGCGCGCGGTAGTGGATCCCCAGCGCGCGGAGGGTCTCGACGTCGAAGCGCTCGATCGCCGCCAGGCGGTCGAGGCGCGCGCGGAGGAGGGCGTGGTCTTCGAAGGGCGAGAGCGAGTCGCGTACGACCGAGGTCACCGCCTTGCGCACGGCGACCTTCAGGCACTCGGGGTGCGCCTGGGCCTCGAGGTCCGTGGCGATCACCCGCTCGGCGCCGAGCAGCCACAACAGCGCCGCGTGGCTCAGCACCCAGCCGGCGCCGAGCTCGACGCAGGTCTTGCCCCGCACGTCGAGCCCGCTGAGGTGCAGGAGGTGCGCCAGCTGGGCGGTGCACACGTCGAGCCGCTTGTCGCCGGCCGCCAGCAGCCGCGCCCGCAGCTTGGCCACGCCCTCGCTGCCGAGGGTGCGGTCGACGAGGCCGCGCGGGAGGTGGCGGCCGAGGCGCTCGAGGGAGGACAGCATGCGCGCGAGGATACCGCACGGGCGGGGGTAAACCCCGCCCCTACTCCTTTGCCGCCAGCTCGGCGACGAAGGGCGCGATCGCCTCGGCGAAGACCCGGTGGCCTGCGACGGTGAAGTGCAGGTCGCCGGGAATGTAGAGCTCGTCGTCGGCGTGGGCCTGCAGCGCTTCCAGCGGATCGTGGTGCGGGATCCCGGCCGCCTCCAGGCGCTGGTCGAGCCCGGCGCGGATCGCGTCGATCCGGAGGAAGGGCTCGGCCCAGTAGCCCTGGACCGCGAACTGCGGGGGCACGATCACGACCCCGAACGGGCGCTCCCCGGCGGCCTGCTGGGCCTTCGCCAGGAGCTCCCCCGCGCGGTCGAGGAACCCGGTGCCGCTCATGAGCCGGTAGCGCACGAGGTGCCGCCCCCAGCGCCAGGCCAGCAGGCGATAGGTGCGGCTCCACCAGGCGAGGGGGTTGTCGAGCACCAGGTGCTCGAACTCCGCCGCCGCCTCCTCGTCGCGCTCGAGGGGCTCCGTCCCCAGCTTCCAGCGGAAGTTGTCGGTGAGGTCGTTGGCCACGGTGAAGGCGAGCAGGACCACGTCCGGCTGCAGGTCCGACTGCGTCAGCTCTTCGATCGTCGCCAGCTCCTCGATCTGGCCGTAGCTGCTGACCCCAGCGTTGAGCACGCGCACCGGGCGGCCGAGCTGCTCGGTCAGCAGCGGCTCGAGGAAGCTGGCGAAGGTCTGGTCGTCGTCGACGCCCTTGCCGAAGGTCATGGAGTCGCCGACCAGGAGCACCTTCAGCGCGCCGGGCTCGGCCTCGCGCACCGGGCCGCGCAGGCCGTGGGCGTCGGTGGTGATCCGGTAGGTCAGCGGCTGATCGTCGGTGACGCGGTCGGTGGTCGAGGCGTTGGGCGCCAGGCGGAACCCGCGGCGGGGGTCCGCGCGGTAGAAGCGGTAGGCCTGGCCGCCCTCCTGGGTCTGGGGGTCGTCGGCCTCGGCGCGCAGCAGCTCGGCGGGGGAGCCGCCGAGGGTCTCGTCGAACAGCGCGCGCTCGAGGTCGAGCCCCTCGACCAGGGCGGACTCGTGGGGGTGCGCGAGCTGGCTCCAGAGCACGCGGACCACGACCTCCACCGCGAACAGCGCCAGCGCGGCGCCGAAGCCGGCGGCCAGCAGGCGCCGCTTCCAGCGCCGGGGCTGGGGTCGCGCCGCCGGGGGAGGCTCGGGGCTGGGCTCAGGGGTGGGGGCGTCGTCGTTCACCAGGCCCCAAGCCTAGCGCACCCCCGCCGGGCGCCCGGGTCAAAACCCGTCAAGAAGTCCGTGACGTGCTCCCGCCCCTCGCTGACGCGTCGCTCGGGGCCGACGGCTGGCTCCGGTGGCTCGGTTGCAGGGGGCGTGCCGCGCCGGTGTAATGCGGGCCCGGAGGCCGCACCATGTTCACGCCCGTCAACCTGCACAAGTGGATCGAAGACAACAAGCACCTGCTCCAGCCGCCGGTGAGCAACAAGCAGGTGTGGATCGACGACCGCGAGAACATCGTCATGATCGTCGGCGGCCCCAACGCGCGGAACGATTACCACATCAACTGCACCGAGGAGTTCTTCTTCCAGGTGCAGGGGGATATCAACCTGCGGATCCTCGACCCCGAGACCGGCAAGCCCCGGGACATTCCGATCCGCGAGGGCGATATCTACCTCCTGCCCGCCAACGTGCCCCACTCGCCCCAGCGCCCCAAGGACACCGTGGGCCTGGTGATGGAGATCAAGCGCCCGGCGGGCGCCAAGGACAAGCTCCAGTGGTGGTGCGAGGACTGCCACACCCTCGTGCACGAGGCGGAGTTCACCCTGGAGAACATAGACGTCGACCTCAAGGAGATCATGAAGGTCTACTGGGGCACCCCCGACATGCGGACCTGCAAGAACTGCGGCACGGTCATGGAGCACCCCGGCGAGGCGCAGCCGCTCTCCGCCTGACCGCCGACTCCCCGAACCCAGAGGACCTCCCGTGGACCCGCTGAAGATCGACATTCACACGCATATCCTGCCCAAGCAGTGGCCGGACCTGCGCGAGCGTTACGGCTACGGCGGCTTCATTCGCCTCGAGCACACGGGCACCGGCTGCGCGAAGATGTGGAAGGACGACACCTTCTTCCGCGAGGTCGAGCCCAACTGCTGGGACGGCGCGACCCGGATCGCCGACTGCGACCGCGACCGCGTCGACGTGCAGGTGCTCTCCACGGTCCCTGTGATGTTCAGCTACTGGGCCAAGCCCGCCGACTGCCACGACCTCTCGCGGATCCTCAACGACGACCTCGCCGAGACCGTGCGCCAGCACCCCAAGCGCTTCGTCGGCCTGGGGACCTTGCCCCTGCAGGCGCCGGAGCTCGCGGTCCAGGAGCTCGAGCGCTGCGTGAACGAGCTCGGCTTCCCCGGGGTCGAGATCGGCTCGCACGTCAACGACTGGAACCTCAACGCGCCGGAGCTGTTCCCCGTGTTCGAGCGCGCGGCCGAGCTGGGCGCGGCGCTCTTCGTGCACCCCTGGGACATGATGGGCAAGCCGGACATGGAGCGCTATTGGCTGCCCTGGCTGGTGGGCATGCCCGCCGAGACCAGCCGCGCGATCTGCTCGCTGATCTTCGGCGGCGTGTTCGAGCGCCTGCCCAAGCTGCGGGTGGCGTTCGCTCACGGCGGCGGCTCGTTCCCGGCGACGGTGGCCCGCGTGCAGCACGGCTTCGACGTGCGCCCCGACCTCTGCGCGATCGACAACGACAAGCCGCCGCGGAGCTACCTGGGCAAGTTCTGGGTCGACTCGCTGGTGCACGACCCCGAGATCCTGCGCTACCTGATCAAGCTCGTCGGCGAGCGGCGGATCGCGCTCGGCTCGGACTACCCGTTCCCCCTCGGCGAGCACCACCCGGGCAAGCTGATCGAGTCCATGGACGACCTCGGCGCCGACACCAAGGCGGCGCTCCTCGGCGGGAGCGCGCTGGAGTGGTTGGGCCTCAGCGAGGAGCAGTTCCGGTGAGCACCCCCAGCCTCGAGGAGGCCCGCGCCCTCGACGACCAGGACCCGCTCGCCGGCTACCGCGAGCGGTTCTGGATCCCGCCCTCCCCCGCCGACCCCAGCCAGGAGTCGATCTACCTCTGCGGCAACTCCCTCGGGCTGCAGCCCAAGACGACCCGCCCGGCCATGCTCCAGGAGCTCGACGACTGGCAGCGGCTGGGGGTCGAGGGCCACTTCGAGGCCGCGACGCCGTGGTACAGCTACCACGAGGCCGTGCGCGAGCCCGCGGCGCGGCTGGTCGGCGGACACCCCGACGAAGTCGTGGTCATGAACAGCCTCACGGTGAACCTGCACCTGCTGATGCTCTCGTTCTATCGCCCGACCCCCGCGCGGCCGAAGATCGTGATCGACGGCCCCTGCTTCCCCTCGGACGTCTACGCGGTCAAGAGCCAGCTGCGCCTGCACGGCCACGACCCCGCCGAGCACCTGCTCTGGCTCCAGCCCCGCGAGGGCGAGCACTGCCTGCGGACGCCGGACGTCGAGGCGACCCTCGCCGAGCACGGCCAGCAGGTCGCGCTGGTGCTGGTGACCGGGGTCAACTACCTCACCGGTCAGCGCATGGACCTCGCGCGGATCGCGGCGGCGGGCCACGCGGCAGGGGCGATCGTGGGCGTCGACCTCGCCCACGCCACCGGGAACGTGCCGCTGAAGCTGCACGACTGGGGCGTCGACTTCGCCGCCTGGTGCTCCTACAAGTACCTCAACGCGGGGCCGGGCTCGCTGGGCGGCGCCTTCGTGCACCGCAAACACCTGGGTCAGGAGAGCGCCGAGGGCTTCGCCGCCTTCCGCGCCATGCCCCGCTGCGAGGGCTGGTGGGGCAACGACCCCAAGAGCCGCTTCGCCATGGAGGGCGAGTTCGTCCCGGTCAGCCGCGCCGACGCCTGGCAGCTCTCGAACCCGCCGATCTTCGCCATGACCCCGGTCAAGACGAGCTTCGAGCTCTTCGACGAGGTCGGCATGGAGGCGCTGCGCGTGAAGAGCGTGGCGCTGACCGGGTTCCTCGAGCGCCAGATCGACGCGATCCCGGGCGAGGCGTTCGAGGTCGTGACCCCGCGCGACCCGGAGGCGCGCGGTTGCCAGCTCTCGATCCTCGTCCACGAGCGACCGCGCGAGCTGTTCAAGGCGCTGCAGGCCGCGGGGGTGATCTGCGACTTCCGCGAGCCCAACGTGATCCGCGTGGCCCCGGCCCCGCTCTACAACCGCTACCAGGACTGCTGGGCCTTCGCCCAGGTCCTGCGCGAGGCCGCCGCCGCCCACGGCTAGGCGGGCGCCTCGGAGCGGCCCTGGGGGCAGGCGCACACCGCACCCGCCTGCCACGCTGTGGGCGTGAACGAACTCGGTCCCTACGCGATCGAAGCCGAGCTGGGGCGCGGCGGCATGGGCGTCGTCTACCGCGCCCGCGACACCCGCGACGGGCGGGTGGTCGCGCTGAAGGTGCTGCGCGACGCCCTCGGCGACCCCGAGCTGCTCGAGCGCTTTCGCCTCGAGGCGAAGGCATTGCGCGGCCTCGAGCACCCGAACCTGGTGCGGGTGCTCGACCACGACGTCTCGCCCCCGCGCCCCTACGCGGTGTTCGAGTTCGTCCCCGGCGAGACCCTCCAGGCGCGGGTCTCGCGCGAGGGCCCCCTGCCGATCCCCGACGCGATCCGGATCCTGAGCGAGGTCGCCGCGGGGCTCGCGGCGGTCCACGACCGCGACCTGCTGCACCGCGACGTCAAGCCCGAGAACGTGCTCCTCGGCCCGGCGGGGGCCAAGCTCGCCGACTTCGGCCTGGTCAAGCGCCTCGACGGCACGTCCCTGACCCAGAGCGGGACGACCCTCGGCACGCCGAGCTACCTCGCCCCCGAGCAGATCGGCAGCGACAAGGCGCGCTGGGGGCCGAGCACCGACGTCTACGGGCTGGCCGCGACCCTGTTCTATGCGCTCACCGGCGCGCCGCCCTTCGCGGGGCCGAGCACCCTCGTGACCCTCTCGCGGGTGCTCAACGAGGACCCGCCCCTGCCGAGCGCGCTCCGCCCGGAGGTCCCCGAGTGGCTCGACGCGGTGTGCACCCGGGGCCTGGCCAAGGGCAACCGCGAGCGCTACCCCAGCGCGGTCGCCTTCCGCCTCGCGCTGCGCGAGGGCCGCCCGGCCCGGGCACCGACGGCTAGGCACCTCGCCGGCGCCTTGCTGGCCGCGGCCTGCGCGCTGGGGGCCGTGACCCTCGTGGCCGGCCGCGACGCCGCTCCCGCCTCGGGTCCTCCGTCCTCTGCGGCGCAGGCGAACAGCGCCAGCTCCCCGACCGAGCAGCCCCTCGTGCCACGCCGATTGCCGAACCCGCTGCGCTCGGCGCAACGCGTCTCGCCTTCCGACGCTCTTGAGGCGCAGCGCAAGGAGTCGAACGCTCGCCTCGCGCTCGAGCGCGGCGAGCGGCTCGAGGTCACCCCCCGCGACGTGGCGGACGCGGCCGACGTCGTGGCTCTCCTCCAGCGCTGCACCGAGCTCCTCGAGCTAGGGCGCGGAGGCAGCCCCGGAGTCCGCGAGACGTTGCTCGATCGCGTGTGGAACGTCGTGCAGGAGGCGGCGCGCCTGCTCGAGGCCGAGCGCTTCGCCGAGGCCGGTGGCCAGGAGATCCTCGCCTGGTACACCGCGCGGCTCGACGACCCCGACTACCCGCCCAAGGAGGAGCGGCGCTGGGACTGCGTGCTGCGGGTCCTCACGCCGTTGCGTACTCGCGGCCTCGACCCCACGCGCTTGACGCGCTGGGCGACGGTCGGAGACCAGCTCCTGGACCTCGATCGCCAGCGCGGGAAGGCGCCCTGGCTCAGAGCCCTGCTCGACGTCGCCGGCTTGCACCTCAACAAGCACCCCGCCGACCGCGAGCGTGCCGCCGAGCTGGTGGATCGTGTCCGGCGGCGTGTGCGCGACCAGAACCAGAAGCTGAAGGAGGACGAGAAGTTCGCCTTGGCGATACTCGAGGGCCAGCTCTTCGAGGGCCCGAGGCCGCAGCCCGACGAGGGCTCGCGGTGAAGCAGCTCGGTCCCTACGCGATCGAAGCCGAGCTCGGGCGCGGCGGCATGGGCGTCGTCTACCGCGCCCGCGACACCCGCGACGGGCGGGTGGTCGCGCTGAAGGTGCTGCGCGGGCTCGTCGCGGACCTCGAGTTGCTGGCGCGGTTCCAGCGCGAGGCGACGGCGCTGCGCGACGTCGCGCACCCGAACCTCGTGCGCGTGCTCGACCTCGAGCTGGCTCCGCCCCAGCCCTACGTCGCCTTCGAGCTCGTGCCCGGCGAGACGCTCCGGGCGCGGGTCGAGCGCGACGGCCCGCTCCCGCTGGACGAGGCGCTGCGGATCTCGAGCGAGGTCGCCTCTGGGCTGAGCGCCGTGCACGAGCGCAACCTCCTGCACCGTGACGTGAAGCCCGAGAACGTGCTCCTCGGGCCCGCCGGCGCCAAGCTCGCCGACTTTGGCCTGGTCAAGGACCTCGACCGGCAGAGCCTGACCCAGACCGGCGCGGTGCTCGGGACCCCGGGCTACATGGCCCCTGAGCAGGCTGAAGGCGACAAGACGCGCTGGGGCGCGACCACCGACGTCTACGGCCTCGCGGCGACGCTTCACTTCGCGCTCACCGGTCGCCCGCCGTTCCAGGGGGTGACGGTGATCGAGACCCTGCAGCAGGTGCTCCACGCGCCGCCGCCCTCTCCCAGGGCCTCGCGCGCTGACGTCCCGGCGTGGCTCGACGCCGTGTGCCGGCGGGGCATGGCCAAGCGCAACGACGAGCGCTTCCCCAGCGCGGTGGCCTTTCGCCTGGCGCTGCGCGAGGGCTCCGTCCCCCGCTCGCGGCGCGGGCCGCTGCTCGCGGCGGCGCTCAGCGCGGCGGCGGTCGGGGTGGCGGGCCTCGCGGTGTGGCAAGGCTCCAGGGCGCAGGGCACGACTCCCACTGAGGCCGCCGCGGTCGCCAGCCGCAGCGTCGCCGGGTCGCCACCGTCCGTCGAGGCGCCGCCGATCGTCGGGCCGGTCGCGCAGCGCCCCCAGCCTATGGAGACCGCACCCCAGCAGCTCGAGGAGAGCGCAGACGGTGTCGGCCGCGCCGCGCTGTTCGCGACGATCCGGCTCAGCGCGCGCTCGCTGCGGGAACCCGAGGACACGGCCAAGCTGCTGGAGCTGGCGAATCAGGGCGTGCGCTCTGCCCGCGGGCCCGCCGAGCAGGCCCAGGTGTGGGACGCGGTGGTGGAGGCCTTCGCGGCGCTGGACACCGAGTTCGGGCGCTGGGCGCAGTTCGACGGCAACGCGCTGCACGCCTGGTTGACCGAGCGCCTCGAGGACCCGGGGTTCGAGGTCGACCGCGAGCGGATCCTGAGGTGCCTGAGGCTGCTCGACGGGAGGCGGGCCGAGCAGCTCGAGGCGACGCGGCTCGGCCCTTGGGTCGCTCAGGCCCAGGGCCTGGTGCTGAGCGACCCCGAGGCCGAGGTGAACGATCTCGTCCTCGTCGCGCGCTTGTGCGTGCTCCAGCAGCCCGCCGACGCAGAGCTCACCCGAGAGGTGTTGCGGCGGCTGCGCGCACGTGAGCTGACCCCCGAGCAGCGCCGCGAGGTGACCGTGCTCGAGGAGCTGGGGACGTTCCTGTCCAACGGGTCACCGCGGTGAAGCAGCTCGGCCCCTACGCGATCGAGGCCGAGCTGGGGCGGGGCGGCATGGGGGTCGTCTACCGCGCCCGCGACACCCGCGACGGGCGGGTGGTCGCGCTGAAGGCGCTGCTCCCGGGGAGCGTCGACGCGGAGCTGCTGGCGCGCTTCCAGCGCGAGGCCACGGCGCTCCGGGGGGTGCGCCACGCGAACCTGGTCGAGGTCCTCGACGTGCAGCTCGCCCCGCCGCGCCCCTACGCGGTGTTCGACTACGTGCCCGGGGAGACCCTCCAGGCGCGGGTCGCGCGCGAGGGGCCGCTGCCCTGGCCGCAGGCCCTCGGGGTCGCGAACGAGGTCGCCTCCGGGCTCAGCGCCGCCCACGAGCGCGGGCTGCTGCACCGGGACGTCAAGCCCGCCAACGTGCTCCTCGGCCCCCAGGGGGCCAAGCTCGCCGACTTCGGCCTCGTCAAGGAGCTGGGGCGCGACTCGCTGACCCAGACCGGCGCCACCCTCGGCACCGTGGGCTACCTGGCTCCCGAGCAGATCGGGAGCGACAAGGAGCGTCAGGGACCGGCCACCGACGTCTACGGCTTGGCGGCGACCCTCTACTTCGCGCTCACCGGGCGCCCGCCGTTCAGCGGGGCGAGCGTGGTGAGCACCCTGAGCGCGGTCGCCAGCGATCCGCCGCTCTCGCCGCGCGCGCTGGCCCCCGCGGTGCCGGCCTGGCTCGAGGGGGTCTGCTTGCGCGGGCTGGCGAAGCAGCCAGGCGACCGCTACCGCAATGCCGTCGTGTTCCGCGCCGCCCTGCAGCACGGCGCTCCGGCAGGCGGCGGGTCCTCCCGGGCTCGAGTCGCCCTCGCGACCAGCGCCGCCCTCGCGGCGCTGGCCTTGGCGGGAGGGCTGGCCTACGGGGTAGGCGCCTCCGCGCCGCCAGCGGACCTCTCGGTCGACCCCGACTACGTCGAGCCGCCCCAGGCTCACGAGCTCGCGAGCCTGGACGAGGTCTACCCGCGGCTCGAGCGCATGCAGCCCGCCGACGCGGTGCAGCTGGTCGAGCTCCTGCACCTCGCCGATCGCGGGTTCCAGCTGGTCGAGGCGCTGCCCGAGGAGCTGCGCCCCGCCGACCGGGTGCGGCTCACCCGGGAGCTCACGACCCGGCTGCGTGGCGTGGAACCCGACGCCTTCGCCGAGCACGGCTGGCTGCGGATCCACGAGCTGCTCCTCGGCGAGCTCGACCGTCTGCCCTGGCGGGCGGTGCGCGAGCACCTGCTGACCCTCGACGCCCTCGAGCCCGGGGCGATCCCGGGCGAGGGTCTGGTCGCCTGGGGAGACCGGGTGGAGCACGAACTCCAGTACGAGACCCTCGGCCTGGAGAGCATGCTCCCCCTGGCGAGGCTGCGCCTGCGACAGGACCCCGTCGACGCCGAGGGGGCGTCGAAGTGGATCCGCCAGTTCGCGCGCTCGACGACGCGTTCGCGGGAGCGGGTCGCCGCGGGGGTGGTGGCCCACGCGGGCAAGCTGGATCGGGTGGCGATCGAGGTCCTGGTGCGAGCGGTCAACGCGGACCCCGGGCTCTACGGTGACCCCGAGGTGTGGGCGCTGCTGCGGGACGCGCACCTCGCCGTGGGCGAGATCGAGGCCTGGCTCGGCAACCAAGAGGCGCTGCAGCGCGCGCGCCCAGAGCTGCCGCAGGCGTTCCGCGAGGAGGTCGTAGTCTTGACTCGGCTCCGCAGGTGGACCCTGGCCGAGTCCCGGCTCGCCGCCCTCGAGCAGCGCTTCCCCGAGGCGCCGAGCGTGACCTTGCGCGAGGAGATCCAGCGCGGTCGGGCGGCCGACCTTGGCGACCTCGACCTGGCGAGAGAGCTCCCGGGGGTGGGCCCGCAGGCCGACGCCCTCGTGCAGCGCAGCGACTTCGCGGGCCTCGAGCGCCTGCTGCGGGACGCGCTGCCCTCGCTGGTTGGACACCGCGACCTGGCGCAGGCGCTGATCCGTCGCGCCCAGTTCGAACTGGAGATCTCCCGCGGCCCGCTGGCCTCGGAGGGGCAGGTGCTCGTGACGGAGTTTGGCCGGGAGACCCCCGACTGGACTCGGCTGCGAGCGCTGCTCGCGCGCAGCCTGTCCACCGCGCAGGCGCTCCCTGACCTCGAGGAGCGGGAGCTGACCGCACAGGCGCTCTACGGGTTGGTGCGCATGGCCCTCGAACGTGAAGGCGCGCTGCGCGATCCGGGGGCGGTCGCGCTGTTGCGGACGGTGCTCGAAGAGGGGCCGCAGCCGGAGCCGCGCCACGTGCGGGCCCTGGGGCGGCTCCTGATCCGGGGCGACGTCACGGGCGCGGTGCCGGGGAGCCTGTGCGCGCGCCTGGCCGATCTGAGCGAAGCCGCCCTCCGGCCCGAGCTCAGGTGTTACCCGACGACGCTGCGCCTGCTCGCCGAGCTGCGGCTGCTCCAGCAGCCGCCCGCGGCCCACGCCGCCCTGGGGACCCTGCGGACCCTCGCGCAGCTGCGAGGGCTGCCGGCGCCCTCGCCGGTGCGCGAGCAGGCCGCGGCGCTCGCCGAAGCTGCGGGTCAGCGGGGGCTCGCCGAGCGCTTGCGGCGAGGTCTACGTTGGACACCGCTTCCGACGGTCGAGCCTCCGCCCCGCGGGGAGTGAGGCTCGGCTGCTTGACGTGCTCGAGCGCGCGTTCTCCGCCATAGTGGCGGCGTGACGCAGCTGGGGCCCTACACGATCGAAGCCGAGCTCGGCCGGGGCGGCATGGGCGTGGTCTACCGCGCCCGTGACGCGCGCAGCGGCCGGCTGGTCGCGCTCAAGACCCTGCTCGACACCCGACCCCCAGCCGAGCTCCTCACCCGCTTCGAGCGCGAGGGGACCGTGCTCGCCGGCGTCGAGCACCCGAACCTTGTGCGGGTGCTCGAGGTGCACGTGCGGCCGCCGCGGCCCTACCTCGCCTTCGAATACGTGCTCGGCGAGAACCTCAAGCAGCGGGTCGAGCGCGAGGGGCCCCTGCCCTGGGAGGAGGCCGCGCGCGTCGTGGGCGAGCTGGCCAAGGGCGTGGCCGCGCTCAACGAGCGGGAGGTCCTGCACCGCGACGTGAAGCCCGAGAACGTGCTCCTCAGCGAAGGGGGGGTCAAGCTCGCCGACTACGGCCTGCTGAAGGCGGTCGACCGCGAGAGCCTGACGCGGACCGGCGCGCCGGTGGGGACCCCGGAGTTCATGTCGCCGGAGCAGACCGGGGTGCGCAAGGGCGGCTACACCCCGGCCACCGACGTCTACGGCCTGGCGGCGACCCTCTACTACGCGCTGACCGGGACCCCGCCCTATCAGGGCGCGACGGCGATCGCGACCCTGGTCGCGGTCATGGACCACCCGGTGCCCTCGCCCCGGGCTACCCAGCGCGGCGTCCCCGCGTGGCTCGACGCGGTCGTCGTGCGCGGCCTGGCCAAGCTGCGCGGCGAGCGCTACCCGAGCGCCATGGCGTTCCGCCAGGCGCTGCTCGACGGCGCCGTGCGCGCGGCCCAGCTGCCCACCGCGCGCTCGCCCAGACCCTGGATCCTGTTGGGGGCGGCGGTCGCGGTGGCCGGCGGCGTCGGTTGGTGGGCGGGGTGGAGGGGCGCCGACGACGCCCCAGCAGCGGCACCGCCGGCCGAGCCGCCGCCCGCCGAGCCGGAGCCTCCGCCTCCGGTCCCCCTCTGGCCGGCGCGTGAGCACCCCTGGGCCCGCTACGACGTCGACCCGATCCTGCGCGCGGACGTCGAAGCGCTCTGCGCCGCAGGCGACCTCCCCGCTGCGGTGACGCGGCTGCGCGAGGCGGCCGAGGACGGCGGCTGGTCGGGGGAGGCCGCCAGCGCCTGGGCCTTGCGCCTCGAGGGCGAGGCCGAGGTCGACGCCTCGGCCGCCTGGCTGGAGAAGCTCGACGCGTTGAAGCGCATGACCCACGCGGCCAAGACGCCGGAGACGACCCAGGACTTGCTCGAGGCCCTCGAGCTCCTCCGCGACCCCCCCGAGGACCCGCTGCTCTCGACGGCCGGGCGCGACGCCCTGGCCCAGCGCGCGCTGGCGGAGGTCGTGCGCGAGCTGAGGGTGTTCTACGGCAAGCGCTTCAAGCGCGCCAAGGGCGAGCGGATCCTCAGCGCCGTGTTCGACCCGGCCCTCCCGCCCCCGGAGCCCGAGGTCGTGTGGGCCCTCGTCGAGCTCGCCTACGTCTCGCCCAGGCGCTACGCCGAGCACCTCCCTGCGCTGCTCCGCCTCGCGGAGCAGAGCCCGATTCACCCGGAGCACAGCGACTTCGGCTCGCGGGTGGCTCAGGTCGCCTGGCTGCACGTGCGAGGGACGCCGCCCAACCTCGCGCGCGCCAAGGAGCTCCTGACGACCCACGCCGGCAAGGACTTCGACGTGGAGACCAGCTTGCTCCTGGGGCGGGTGGCCTTGGACGTTGGCGAACCCCGCTTGGCCTTGGATCGGGTCGAGGGACTCTACGCGGACGACTCCGCCTCCTTCGCCGAGCGCTGGCTCGCTAGCAAGACCGAGGCCCAGGCGCGTGCCGCGACGGGGACCCTCGAGGGCTGGGCGGACCGGGTCGAGTTCGACGCCCGCGCGAACGACCTCCACGCCTGCTTCGCCTGGGCCTGCGCCTTGATCCACCTCGGGAGCTGGAAGAAGGCGGCGATCCACCAGTCGAACATGAAGGCCGCGCTCAACGCTGGGGGGGGGGAGTATCTGGAGCGAATGCGCGCAGGGGGGGCCGCGGAGCGCGACCTCGGCATGCTGATCCTCCAGGCTTTCGAAGTCCTCACCGAGCTCGAAGCTGCGATCCAGGCTGAGGACCCCAGCGTGATCGAGGTCACCCGCAACGAGGACTAGCCCAGCGCGCTCCAGCGCTCGGCCGAGAGCTGCGCCCGGCCTTCGGTCTCGAGCTTGAGCAGGATCGCGTGCAGCGAGCGCTCGGCGAGGGGGTAGACCTCAGGCGGCACGTCGTCGTAGACCCGCGGCACGAGCTCGGTCAGGGTCCCCGGCTCCTCGATCGCGGCCACGACCTTGTCTTCGCGCATTTTGCGGTGCTGCACGTAGTGGGTGATCGCGCCGTCGGCGTCGCCGAGGGGCAGCCCGTGGGCGGGCAAGAGCAGGCTCGGCCGCAGGGCGCGCAGGGTCTCCAGCGAGGCGAGGTAGGTGATCATGCAGCCCTCGGGCGGGGCGACGAGGATCGTGCCCACCCCGGCGACCATGTCGCCGGTGACCACCACGCCGGTGTGCTCCTCGTGAAAGACCAGGTGCCCGTCGGCGTGACCCTCGGTGAGGTGCGCGCGCAGCCGCCGCTCTCGCGCGCCGGGGCGGTCACCCGGGAGCACGATCAGCTCCTGGTCGGCGAGCTCGCGAGTCACCGTCACCCCGTTCAGGTGTGCCGTGGTTCGGGGGTGGGCGGCGACGCCGACCCCCAGCCGCTGGGCGAGGTGGTTCACGCCGCCCACGTGGTCGGGGTGGTGGTGGGTGAGCAGGATCTCGCGCACCCGCTGCCCGCCGGCGGCGAGGTGGTCGAGGTAGGCGTCGAGCCGGGCCTGTTCGTCGGGGTAGGGCGAGGCCGGGTCGATCACCACCAGCTCGCTCCCGGAGCCGATCACGTAGCAGTTGGTGTGGGTCGCCGGGGGCAAGGTGGGGGTCCGCACCGGGAACACGTGGACCCCCGGGTGCACGTCGACGTCGCCCTCGTAGGGCGCGCCGAGGGTCGCCGGGCAGCGGGCCTCGACCGCGGCGGCGGCGGTCGCGCGCCAGGCGAGGTCAGCGGCTCCCTGCGGACCCGCGAGCCCGGCGAGCGCCTCCACGCTCTTGCGGGTCGGCGGCACCAGGCGCACGGCGTCGGCGTGCCAGCGCGCGAGCAGCTCCGCCGGAGCGATCCACTCGGCGGCGGAGAGCTCGCCCGGGATCACGCTCAGCGGGGTCGCCTCGTCGACGACGACCAGGCAGAACGCGGTGTCGATCTGACCTTGCCCGGTGGGCGGCGTGATCCAGCGCCCGCAGCGGGTGAACCAGCTCTCCTCGAGGGTCAGCCCCAGCTCCGCGAGGACCTCGGCGAAGGGCTTGCCCTCGAGCACGGCGGCCTGCAGCGCGCGGCGTCGTGCGGCGGGCACCTCCGCGCCGCCGGGCACGAGCAGCAACCCCACCTCCTCGAAGGTCTCCCGGGCGCAGGTCTCGGCGAGGCCCTCGCCGTCGTCGCAGCTGCCCCCGGGGAAGGCGGCGAACCCTCCGAGGAAGCGCAGCCCCGGGGCGCGGTGCACGCACACCAGCTGCAGCCCGCCCGCCGGGTCGGGGGCCACCACGATCGCCGTCGCTGCGGGGGTCGGCTCTGGCATGCGCTCCTCGGGCGCGGTGTTTGCTCGCCCCGCGCACCTGGGCGAGGATACACCGCTGCGCCCAGGGCGCGGACGCCAAAGACAGGGAGGGAGTCGGGGTGAGACGTGCACGAGACGTCGGGATCGCCTGCTTCCTCGCCTGCCTCGCCGCGTGCAGCGTGACCCGCGCCCAGGAGAAGGAGCCCCCTGTGAACGACCCGGCGGAACCCAAGCACACCAACCGCCTCGCCCAGGAGAAGAGCCCCTACCTCCTGCAGCACGCGCACAACCCGGTCGACTGGTACCCCTGGGGCGAGGAGGCCTTCGCCAAGGCCAAGCAGGAGCACAAGCCGGTCCTGCTCTCGATCGGCTACGCCACCTGCCACTGGTGCCACGTCATGGAGCGCGAGTCCTTCGAGAACGAAGAGGTCGCCGCGTTCCTCAACGCGCACTTCGTCGCGATCAAGGTCGACCGCGAGGAGCGCCCGGACGTCGACGAGGTCTACATGGCGGTGGTCCAGGCGCTGACGGGCTCCGGAGGCTGGCCGCTGAACGTGTTCCTCACCCCGGACAAGCAGGCGTTCTTCGGCGGGACCTACTTCCCCTATCCGCACCGCCTGCCCCGGCGCGGCAACTTCCTCGACCTGCTGAAGGCGCTGCACCAGGCCTGGACCGAGGACCCCGAGGCCGTGGTCAAGGACGCCCAGCGGATCACCGAGCACGTGAAGGGCATGGGCGGCGGCGCGCCGGCCGAGCTCGAGGAGGCGCGCCTGCAGGCGGGCTTCCAGCAGCTCCAGCAGCGCTTCGACGTCGAGCACGGCGGCTTCGGCAACACGACCAAGTTCCCCACCCCGCACAACGTGGGCTTCCTCCTCCGCCAGCACCAGCGGACGGGCGAGCAGGCGGCCCTCGACATGGCGACCCAGACCCTCGACGCCATGCTCGCCGGCGGGCTGCGCGACCACCTCGGGGGCGGCTTCCACCGCTACACCGTCGACCCCGAGTGGGAGATCCCGCACTTCGAGAAAATGCTCTACGACCAGGCCGGGCTCGTGCGCGCCTTCGTCGAGGGCTACCAGCTCACGGGCCACACGCGCTACGCCGACGTGACCCGCGAGACGATCGAGTTCGTGCTGCGCGACATGCGCGACCCCCAGGGCGGGTTCACCTCGGCCTGGGACGCCGACAGCGAGGGCCTCGAGGGCAAGTTCTACGTGTGGACCCAGGCCGAGCTGCGCGAGATCCTCGGCGAGGAGTTCCTCCTCTTCGCCGCGCGCTACGCCGTGAGCGAGGAGGGCAACTTCCACGAGTTCCCCGGCAAGAACCACCTCCAGCTCAACCAGAGCCTGCGGACGATCGCCGAGACCGCGAAGCTCACCGTCGACGAGGTCGAGCAGCGGCTGGCCGCCTGCCGCGAGACCTTGCTCGCCGTCCGCGAGCAGCGGATCCCGCCCCTGCACGACGACAAGGTGCTCAGCGACTGGAACGGGCACATGATCGGGGCCCTGGCCTTCGCCGGGCGCGTGCTCGACGAGCCGCGCTACGTGACCGCCGCCCAGGAGGCCGCCGAGTTCGTGCTGACCACGCTCAGCCCCGAGGGCGAGCTCATGCACCGCTACCGCGAGGGCGAGGTCGGGATCCCGGCGCTGCTCGACGACTACGCGTTCATGGCCTGGGGGCTGGTCGAGCTCTACGAGTCGACCTTCGAGCCGCGCTACCTCGAGCAGGCAAAGGCCCTGCTCGCGACCCTCCAGCAGCGCTTCGGCGACGCCGAGCACGGCGGATTCTTCGCCTCTCCCCAGGACACCGAGCTCTTCCACCGCAGCAAGCCGAGCTACGACGGCGCCATGCCCTCGGGCAACTCCGCCGCGGCCACCGCGCTGATCCGCCTCGGGCTCCTGCTCCAGGACCGCGAGCTCACCGCCCGCGGCGAGGCCACGTTGGCCAGCCTGGCCGAGACCCTGACCAAGGCCCCGGGCTTCGGCGCGACCCAGGCGCTGCAGGCCCTCGACCTCTACCTCGGCCCCGCCCGCGAGGTCGTCGTGGCTGGCGAGCCCGACGCCGCCGGGACCCAGGCCCTGCTCCGCGCGCTGCGCTCGCGCTTCCTCCCGCGGACCGTCGTGCTGCACCGGCCTCCGGGGGACGCCCCCGCGATCACCAAGCTCGTGCCCTCCCTCGCTGCCCAGACGCCGGTGGACGGCAAGCCCGCCGCCTACGTGTGCCGCGACTTCACCTGCCAGGCCCCGGTGACGACCGTCGAGGAGCTGGCGGCGCAGCTCGTCGTCGAGCGCAAGGAGTAGCCAGGCAGCCAGCCTTGGTCTTGGTCTTGGTCTTGGCCTTGGCCTTGGTCTCAGTGTGTGGATGCTTCGCCCGATTGAGGGTGCTGGCGTGGCAACGGCGGAGGGGAGTCGGGGGGCTCCTCTCTCCGGCGCTGCGCGCGTCCAGGTACACCGAAGGGCTGGCGCCGTACTGTCAGAACAGGGACGCACGCAGAGCCTCCGTTCGGAGCCCCCCGACCCCCCTCCGC
>Ga0070727_10001578_pt1 | contig 23829 bp, 28 predicted proteins | sample tdAd472_FD_66722 | JGI IMG/M metagenome (GOLD analysis project Ga0070727, IMG submission 66722) | Marine sediment microbial communities from the Atlantic coast under amendment with organic carbon and nitrate - tdAd47.2 | ecosystem: Environmental > Aquatic > Marine > Coastal > Sediment | place...
TGACCCGCCAGGCGTTGACCTGATCCGCGAGGCGACGCAGAGATTTGTCCGAGGTGTCCGCCAGCCGGCCACCACAATCGGCCCAGACAACCAGTCTCTGCGCCAAGCGCTTGGGAATCAGGCGCGCCAGCGCCGTCTGCATCTCCACTTTCGGCTCGGTCGTCCTTGTGTTTTTCAAGTGCGCAAACAGATCGGCCCCCGGCAGAAGATCGATCATGATCGCATCGCCGTCGCGCCAGTAAGAGGAAATCTGCAGGATCGCCGGGCCGCTCAGGCCCCGATGGGTGAACAGCAGGGCTTCGGTAAAGCGAACCTTGCCCAGCGTGACCGTGGCGTCCAGGGACACCCCCGACAGCCCCTCTATCTTCGCCAGGGTGTCCGCATCAAAGGTCAGAGGCACCAGACCGGGCCGGGGTTCGATCACGTTCAAGCCGAACTGCCGGGCGATGTCATAGCCGAAACGGCTCGCCCCCATTCTCGGTATCGACGGGCCGCCGGTCGCAACAACCAAAGCGTCGCCGGCAAACGTGCCACGATCGGTCTCGACCGCGAACTGCCCGGCACCCCTCACAACGCCGGAAACATTGACCCCTGTTTGTATCGTCACGCCGCCGGCTTCCGCGAGCAGCAGGTCGATGATCTGCTGCGCAGAGCCGTCGCAGAACAGCTGGCCGTGTTTGCGCTCGTGCCAGGCGACACCATGCCGTTCCACCAGCTGAATAAAATCATGCTGGGTGTAACGCGATAGCGCCGAGACGCAGAAACGCGGGTTGTCCGACAGATAATCGTCGGCTGTGGCGTACAGATTGGTGAAATTGGCGCGCCCCCCGCCGGAGATCCGGATCTTCTGGGCGACTTTTGCCGCGCGTTCCAACACAAGCACGCGGCGCCCGCGCTTGTTGGCTTCCGCTGCGCACATGAGGCCCGCCGCCCCGGCACCGATGATAATGACGTCAAACTTGGACATGGGCTGATATTGGCCGGTGGATGGTCGAAATGCTTGTCCTACCGTAACCACCCATACCGATTCCCGACGGGAACAGCTCCAAAAACGGTCTGTCCTGCCGTCCGCCGCATACTCGGTGCCTTTAGGGCCGGGACCAATGAAACTGGATCGGCCCATGCGGTGGTTGGCCACATGGAATTCGCCCCGAGCGAAATTTAGGGTCAGACCGGTTTTGATGGCCACATGGAAAATCGGCTCGCCGTCAGAGGTATAGAACAATCATGATCCTGGTGCTTACGGTTACGATCCCGATCTTCGTCGTCATTCTGGCCGGCTACGTTTTCGCCAAACGCGGAATCATGGGCAAGGAAAGCATTAAGGCCTTCACGACCTTCGTCTTTTACTTTTGCCTCCCGTTGCTGCTGTTTCGTAATCTCGCCAATGCCCCGGTTGCCGAACAACTACGCGGTGATTACGTTCTGGCGTATCTCTTGGCGGGGCTCGTGTCGTTTGCGGTCGGCTATGCGGTCGCCAGATGGATATTCAGATGTAACGTCGCCGAGCAGACCGTTCAGGGTTTGGCCGTTTCGTTTGGCCATACCGTTTTCATGACCATTCCCATCGGATTCGCGCTCTACGGGGAGGCCTCGGTTCTGCCGATCGCGCTCCTGATCACGGTCGAAATGGCCTTCATCGTGCCCCTGGCAATCGTCCTGCTGGAAATCCAGAGCCGGGAGCGCAGCACTCTTGTCGCCGTTTCCGGGACGGCACTCCGGGCAGTTTTCCTCAATCCGATCGTGCCCTCCATCCTGCTCGGCGTCGCGGCGGCGATGATGGAGGTGGAGATTCCCGCAGTCCTGAACGGTCTCGTGAATCTGGTTCAGGGCGCGACGGTCCCTTGTGCGCTTTTTGCGATCGGCGCATCTCTCGCCGGGCTTTCTTTCAGCGAACGCCTGCGGGAAACCGGTTTCATGGCGGCGGGCAAGCTGCTGCTTTATCCGTTTCTGGTCTTCGTTTTCATGTCGGCGTTCCCGGACATCCCGCCCGAGTGGCGCAACATTGCGATCATTGCCGCCGCGACGCCGCTTGGCGTGAGTGTCTATCTCGTGGCGTCCACCTATGACACCTACGTCAATCAATCCTCTGCAGCGACCCTGGTATCGATGCTTTTTGCCGTCGTGACATTGTCCATATTGGTGGCGCTATTCAGCCCGGTCGGATGACGGTGCCGGCGACCCAAGACCAACCACCAATGTCTCCATCGGGTCAGAAAAGCCGCCGCCATCAGCCCCTGATAAATAGCATTGGAGCGGGTGGCCAAACTTGCACTGTAAAGCCCGTTCGCCGAGGGATTCTCTGGCACGAGGTATTGTGGCAGCCTCAGCCGACCGGGTTCTCCGCGAAATACGCGATGTCGTCAGGCGACTGGGTCCAACCGGTATTGGTCGGCCAGTCGACCTTGCGCGACACCTTGTCGCCGCCGTATCGCACCCGGAACAACAGCGTGCGCTCGGGCCCGTTTGTGTACTCGTGCACCTCGCCCGGCGGGTGGACCACGAACCCGCCCGGCTTGACCTCGACGGTCCTGTCCGGCGTTTTCATGACGCCGCCGCCCTCGAAGCAGAAATAGATCTCCGAGGCATGGGGGTGACAGTGGTTGGGGCTCACCTGCCCGGGCTCCCAGCAGGCCACGGTGAAGTCGCCGTCGCCGGACTCGCCGAGAATCTTCTCGACATGCTTGGTGGGGTCGAACGCCTGTTCGTCCCGCAAATCAAATGCCCACATGGTTCATCCTCCTGCGATGTCGGCCGGGAACCCCGTCTGCGCTAGCTCGCGAACCAGCCCGCTTCGGGGAACGGTACATAGAAGACCTGGGTGAAGATCAGATACGCCACGATACAGATGCAAATGGGCACGATGATCGCCAACCGGATGTTCCGGGTCGTGCGCTCCTGGGTCAGATAGACCGACGCCAGGATCAGCATGATCAGGCTCGATGGCCAGAAGCCGAGCCCGAACATGGTGAACAGATAGACGAGCACGATCACCATGAACACGATCACATCCAGGGTCGACAACCGGTCATTCGCGGTCATCTGGATGAGATCCGGCAGATGTTTCATGGCCACCGAAAAGATGAATTTCGCGAGGAAGGCGATCGCGATACCCAGGGTGACGTAGTTTGCCAGCAGCGGGAACGCCCAATCCTTCGGATCCGAACTGGAGCCAACGGAGAACAGGGCGCTGACGCCGAACAGCATGAGGGACGTCAGCAGGTCGCGGTCTGCAAGTCTTTTCATGTTCATAGCCCTACTCCGGTCCGTCCGGTTTGCCCGGCGAGATGCCGGATGCGGCGCCGGCGCGCGCCATCATCCGGTCCCGGTGGCGGGTCCAGACGACGAGAACGATGGAGAGTACGCTCAATGTGATCAGGATGACGTTGATCGTGCCGGTGAAGAAGACATTCCAGACCGATGTCGCATCGGAGATGTACATCGCCTGGACGAGCGACGGTTCGATGATCGGGCCCAGGATCAGGCCGAGCCCGATGGGGCCCGGATGGAAGCCCAGGCGCCGGATCAGGAACACGAAGATCCCGAGGGCCAGCATGATGTAGACGTCGAAGATATTGTTCCGGATCGCATAGGCCCCGATGATCGCCAGCAGCATGATCAGGGGTGCCAGCAGGCGCAGGGGAATGCGGATGATCTTGACCAGCAGGGGCGCGAACAGGCTGCCAAGGATGAAGGTCACGATGCCCGCGAACAACAATGACCAGCCGAAGGAAAAGACCAGGGAGCCGTCGCTCTGGAACAGCTCGGGGCCGGGATTAAGGCCGCGCAGCATGAGCGCGCCCGCGATGACGGCGGCCGGCGAAGAACCGGGGACCCCCAGCGTGACAAGCGGGATCATGGCCGCGGGTGCCGCGGCATTGTTCGCGATCTCCGATGCGGTGACGCCGCGCAGATCGCCCTTGCCGAACTGGCTCTTGTCCTTGGCCCAGCGCACCGCCTCGTTGTACGAGACCAGCGCCGCGATGGGGCTGCCGGCGCCGGGCAGGATGCCGATGAAGGCGCCGATCACCGCCGAGCGGACCACATGGAACGGATGTGCGAGGACCCTGCCGATGGTCTGCAGGGTCTGCCCGCGCACCGGTTGATACTCGGCGATGAACTCCTTCTTGCGGAGATCGGCGATCATCGCCAGCACCTGGGGGATGGCAAAGATGCCGATCAGGCCGGCGACGAGAGACAGGCCACCGCGAAGCTCGGGTACGCCATAGGTAAAGCGCGCAATTTCGTTGCCATGGCTGATCCCGATACTGCTGATCAGCAAGCCGATGGCGCCGCCGGCCAGCCCCTTGAGGATCGAGTCACCGGCCAGGCTGCCGATGATCGTGAGGGCGAAAATGCCGAGCCAGAAGAACTCGGGCGGGCCGAATTTCAGGGCGATGGCGATCAGCGGCCAGGCGAGCAGAAGATACGCGGCGGCCCCGAACAACGTACCGATCGCGGAGCTGAAACAGGCGGCGACGATCGCCTCCTGACCCCGGCCCTTATGGACCATCGGGTGGCCGTCGAACGCCGTCGCCATCGCGGCGGGCGTGCCCGGCGTGTTGACCAGCACCGCAGGAATGGCATCCGAGAACATCGCGCAGACATAAAGGCCGCCCAGCATGGCGATGCCCGCCTCCGTGGGCAGCGCAAATGTAAACGGCACCAGCAAGGCCGTGCCCATGGTTGCGGTCAGGCCCGGAAGGGTGCCCACCACCATGCCGATCATGACACCGACCGTCAGCCAGAACATGACCGACCAGGTGAGCGTCTGCATGAGACCTTCGATCACCGCGCCATTCCCATCATTATGTTTGTATATGTGTTGCCCATCCGGCCCCGGGCCGGCGGAGAGACGCTGCCCTGGCGGGCAGGCGTAGGGGCTGCCCCGGCACCCGAATACGGATGCCGGGACAGCCCGAAGCCTTCAAAGCCGCTAGTTCGCGAACTTCTTGATTGCTTCCTCAACATAGGCTTTGGCTTCCGCCGGCGTCTGGCGCATCTGCACCAGCCCGAGACTGTTGACGATCTCGACGACCTGCGGCTTGGCCGTTGCCTTGTAGAGCGCTTCGTTGAGCTTCGCGACACGGTCGGCTGGGGTGCCCGGAGGCGCCATGATTCCCCACGTCGTCGTGTAGGTCCACTGGGGCTCGCTCGGCACGCCCGGGAGCGCGGCGGTGGAGTTGGGGCCGGCGATGACCAGCGTGTCCACCGTGGCTTTGTGCTTCACGGCATGGTTGGACGCCGTCATGCCCGCATCCACATGCTTGCCCTGCAACATCGGCATCATTTTGCCGACACCGCCGGACACCGGCACGTAGGTGGTCTCGATGCCCAGGATCTTGGCGAGTTCGCCGAAGTTCCGCTCACCCGTGCTACCGACGCCCGCGACGGTCAGCTTGCCCGGGTTCGCCTTGGCGGCGGACACGAATTCCTGGAGGCTGCCATACTTGCTGCCCTTGGGCACCATCAGCGCGCCAACGGAGCGGACCGTCATGCCGATATAGGCGAATTCACCCGGCTTGAAACCGACGTCCTTGCCCTTGGCTGAAATGACGACATTCGGCACGACCACGTTGGAGATCGTGTAGCCGTCGGCCTTGGAGCGCCACAGCTCGTTGAAGCCGACCGCGCCGCCGCCGCCGGTCTTGTAGACGATGCGGACTTCGACGCCGAGCGCCTCCTCGAGACCCGGCTGCAGCCGGCGTGCCTGCTGATCGGAGCCGCCGCCCGGGGAATAGGGGACAATGAAGGTGATGGGTTTTTCTGGGAAGTTGTCCGCGCTGGCGGTACCGAACGCGGCAACAGCCGTCAAAAGGCCCAAGCCCGCGGCGAGCACCCGACCACCGTGATATTTGCGTTGTTTTGTCATTTTGCTTCCTCTCGTGCTGAATTTTTTCTGACGGTCGGGATTTGCTTCCCGGCTCGATTTCGCTTTTCTCCATGCCGCGCAGTCAAAAAAACCGGCGACCGACAGCACCAACGACACAAGGAAACTCGGAAGATGTCCCCGATACCCATTCGGACTGTCGGTAAAAATCCTGTGATAACAGCCCGGAACAGTCAAGGTGTGACTGGGTCTTATATAAAACTTTTCCATGTCCGAAATCGGATCCGGAGACAGTCCGGTAAGCATGTATGTGGGGTGAGATTTACGCGGCCGGACAAGCCGCATGCTTCTCCGAAGCCGGTTTGTGCGCAGATGACGGACAATTCAAAACTGCCATATGCGACACGCATATCGCGGTCACCGGAATTTGGTGCGGGCGGCCGGACTTGAACCGGCATAGCCGTGAGGCTGAGGGATTTTAAACTCCTTCCAGTCGTCCAGTCTGACTGCTGAGGATAACCCACCTAGGGGTGCATCTTCGCGCCCTTGGTGATCTTGTCGACGGTTTTTCGATCTTCGCGCAACGCCAGGCCAACGATGGTCAGATCCGGTACCGTGTACTGCCTGACCGCTTCGCGGTTCGCCTCATCATGGCCAGTGCCGAACATGTCTTCGATATACAAAGACATCCTCGCGTCCCGCGACAACCCGCGTTCATGAATCTTCTTGATTGTTGGCGCGTCGGCGCTCAATACGATCATGGGCTGGATGATCAGGGGCGCATAGATATTGCCATCTGCGTCCTCGTAATTTTCCCCGAGCAATTCGGCATTCGCACCAAGCACGCCGCTCGTCAAAAACGCGGTCACATTCAGCTTCTGCCAGGTCGCAAGATCGTCGCGGACGACGATCGCTATCTTGGTGTCGAACATCGGACCTCCGGACACAGAAATTGGTGCGGGCGGCCGGACTTGAACCGGCAAAGCCGTGAGGCCGAGGGATTTTAAGTCCCTTGTGTTTACCAATTTCACCACGCCCGCATTCGCCTATACTTGTAGCGAACGATACGCCTTACCGCCAAACGCCAATGGGTCCTGCCGCATGGATGGTTTCGACATTGCACGCCTGATCGCGCTGATCGGTGCGCTGGTGATCCTGATCCCGACGATCATATTCATCCTGCGTGACCGGAAGGCCGCGCTGCAGAATGCCGTCATCTGGTTTGCGCTCGCCGGCGTTGGTGTGCTGATCTGGACCGCCATCTGGCAGCCCTGACAGGCAACTGTCAGCCGTCACCGTCGGCCTTGCCCGTACGGCGTTCTTCATAGCGCTGAATTTCCGTTTTGATCGCGTCATCGACCGCGCCGACATAGAGCGCGCGGCTTTTCTTGGTGTGGGTATAGGCCTCACGTCGGGCATCCATCGATCCTTGGAAATGCGGCATGACATAGCGCGCCAGGAGCTCGTGGCTCTTCCAGGTGTGCGCGCGGTCGGCCCAGTCATGGGCCAGGTCCAGCAAGGCACCGAAACCGCCTGAGCCCTGCCACAACCGTTCGATATGCTCGATGGCATCATCCGGGGTGCCGATCACGGCCATTCGCGATTCACGCAGATACGCAACCGGGTCCGTGACACCCGGCGGCACGATCGGGGTCGGCGCGATATGGCGGAAATAGTCCGCGAACGCCTCAATCCCGAACTGGACGTTCGCTTCGGCCTGCGCGCGGGTTTCCGCGATGTGCATCAGGGTCACGATGCGCCAGTTCGTGCGATCCACGGATTGTCCGTGTTCCTCCGCAGCCTCTTCGCATTTGCGCCAGTTCTCGGCATGGAAGGCCAGCGCCTCGTCGTTGGTGCCACCCAGCGACAACAGACCGATACCGTGTTTGCCCGCCGCCAGCGCACCCGACGGTGAGCGCAGGGATGCGACCGCCATCTCGACCATCGGCTTCGTGTAACTCGACAGTTGGAGCTTCGCATCAACGAGCTTGAACCAGTCGGTTTCGGCATCGACCCGCTCGCCGCGCAACAGCGGCACCAGGACGTCGATCGCCTCGTTCATCCGTCGGCGCTGCTCCTTCGGGTGGAAGCCCATGGCGAATGCATCCGACGGCAGCGAGCCCGGCCCAACCCCGAACATCACACGGCCCCGGGTCATGTGATCGAGCTGATTGATCCGGTCGGCGTTGATGAACGGATGATGGTAGGCGAGCGATGACACCCCGGTGCCCAGACGGATGCGCTTGGTGCGCGATGCGGCGAAGGCGATAAATACTTCCGGCGAGGCAATAATCTCGTAGCCGCCGGAATGATGCTCACCGATCCACGCCTCGTCGTAGCCGAGCTGGTCCATGTGAACGAGCAGATCGAGATCGCGCTCCAGCGCCAGGGTCGGGTTTTCGTCGGGACTGTGAAATGGGGCCAGAAACGTTCCAAAACGCAAATACCGGTCGGCCATAAGGTGGCGTCCTTTCACCAGGCAATGCACACCATGCCTTGGGTTGGTGGTTGCCCGAAATTGTATGGCGGACGGCCCCATAGCGCCAAGCGCACAAGCACCAGATCATCGGCATGAATCGCCGGGCCAGATCGACCCGCGCCTAGTCCTTGGACTTTGGCACCTCGACCCCGCCCTCGATCGGCTGCTGCCCGAGATTGCGGATCAGATCACCCAATCGGCCCGCCGCCTCGTCGAGGCGCGCCTGATCGGGCCCGCGCAACACGAGGTTCGTGCCCGGCTTGCCGTCGAAGAAGAACGGATAGCTGCCGATATCGAGGTCGGGATAGGCGTCCTGCAACAGGCCCAACTCGGTGGCGATGGCGCCCTCGGGCACATAGCTGCCGACCGTTACGGACTGCAGGGTCACGCCACCCTTGAGTTGGCCTTTCACGCCCTCGAACATCGCCTGCATGATCCGGGGAATGCCCGCCATGACATAGACATTTTCCACCCGGAAGCCCGGCGCCCCGCTGACGGGATTGTCGACCAGTTCGGCGAATTCCGGAGTCTCGGCCATTTTCAGCCGGGCCTCGGTCACTTCGACCCCCATCTGGCTCATCCGCTCGCGCAAGATACGCTCGGCCTCGGGATGCCGGATGAGTTTCTGGCCGAACGCCTTGGCGACGCAGGCCGAGGTGATGTCGTCATGGGTCGGCCCGATGCCGCCCGTCGTGAACACGTAATCATATTTGGCCCGCAGTGTGTTCACCGCGTCGACGACTTCTTCCTCGATATCCGCCACCACGCGGGCTTCACGCATCTGAATCCCCATGAGATTCAGCTCTGTCCCCAGAAAGGGTAGATTCGCGTCATGGGTTCGGCCCGAGAGTATCTCGTTGCCGATGATCAGGACTGCCGCGGTTACACGTTTGGGGTCGCTCATATTCTGTCGTTACCTATGTGCTTGGAAACCCATGTGTTTGGAACGGGGTTTCGAACTCAGGTTTTCGGATGCACGTAACCGCGCGCCGCCATGCATCGATCAAAGACCTTCTCAAAGGAGCGCGCCACCTTTCGGTCACGGGTTTCCGAAACGATTTCCCGTGTCTCTTCCCGACCGCCGCGCGTGGAACTGCGGATATCTCGGGTGAAGCTTTCGCTGCGCCCGATGGCACTCTCCGCCTGGGTGCGACAGGCCGCCTGATCGGCCCGCACCTGCTCCTTGCTGGCGCCCTCCTTGACCCAGGCCGCACTCGTGCCGGCACAAGCCGCAAGCACGAAGGCGAATATCAATGGCAGAACAGGTTTCATGCACCTTCTTCCAAGCTTTACGGCTCCGAACGAACTATCATGCACTCAACAGACAGTCAAAACACTGGTTGGCTTGATCATCGCGCAACCGCTTCATAGTTTCCCGGCATCATGGAATTCCCCGACCCGCTCATTCCCGGCCGCCTGACCCACCGATACAAGCGCTTTCTGTCCGATATCGAAATCGCCGACAATGATGGCGCGCGGATCGAGATAACGGCGCATTGCCCCAATCCGGGTGCGATGCTCGGCCTCAAGGAGCCGGGCTCGGATGTGTGGGTCTCGCCCGCACGCAACCCGGACCGTAAGCTCAAATACACTTGGGAGATCATCCGGGTCGGCACGCATCATGTGGGGATCAACACGGCCTTGCCCAATGCGCTGGTCGATGAGGCGATCGCCGCCGGGCGTATTTCAGAGCTCACAGGGTATGAATCCCGCCGGCGCGAAGTGAAATACGGCGAGAATTCCCGGATCGATATCCTGCTTGAAGATCCGGGCCGCCCGGACTGCTATGTCGAGATCAAGAATGTGCATCTGAAGCGCGACCAGACGGATGGTACGGGCGCTGCGGAATTTCCCGACAGCGTGACGAAGCGCGGCGCAAAGCATCTGCGGGAACTGGCGAACGCCGCCGAGGCCGGTGCCCGTGCGGTCATGGTCTATGTGGTCCAGCGTGGCGATTGCGACCATTTTCGTCTGGCCGACGACATCGATCCCGGCTATGCCGCGGCGTTCGCGGATGCCCGGCGTCGGGGGGTTGAGGCAATCTGCTATGCATGCGACGTTTCGCCCGAACGCATCGAAATCACCCGGCCCTTGCCGATTTTGAGCTGACTCCAAACCACCAATTGGCAACCGAAGCAAAAGATGAACGACACGCAAACCGCCGCACTCGATTCCGAAGCGCGCCGCATCCGCATTCATGATGCCGATGCCTTTGAAGGCATGCGCCACGCCGGGAAACTTGCGGCCGAAACGCTCGACTATGTGACACCCCATGTTGTGCCCGGCATCTCGACAGAAGAACTCGACCGTCTGTGCCACGAGTTCATTCTGGACCATGGCGCGATCCCGGCCCCGCTCGGTTACCGCGGCTTTCCGAAATCGATCTGCACGTCGGTGAATCACGTGGTGTGTCACGGCATCCCGGGCGAGAAACGGCTCGGTGACGGCGACATCGTCAACATCGATGTCACGGTCATCCTGGATGGCTGGCACGGCGACACCAGCCGGATGTACAACGTCGGCAAGGTCAAACGCCTCGCAGAACGGCTGGTCGAGATCACGCATCAGGCCTTGTGGGAGGGGATCAATGTCGTCCGCCCGGGCGCCACAGTCGGTGATATCGGCCACGCGATCCAGACCTTCGTAGAGGCGGAGCGATTCTCCGTCGTACGCGACTTCTGCGGGCACGGGCTTGGGCAGGTGTTTCACGACGCGCCGTCGATCCTGCATTTCGGCCAGCCCGGAACCGGCCCCGAATTGCGCGAAGGCATGTTCTTCACCATTGAACCGATGGTCAATGTCGGCCGTTTCGACGTGAAAATACTGGGTGACGGCTGGACCGCCGTGACCAAGGATCGCTCCTTATCGGCACAGTTTGAACATTCGATCGGCGTGACCGCAGATGGTTGCGAGATCTTCACCCATTCGCCCAAAGGCTGGGACAAACCGCCCTACGACTGACGTCGACGGACCCATGGCCGCGCCTGAGAACCAGCAAGACCATCGCAGTCGGCTGCGTGAACGTTTCGCGGCTGACAACGGCGCGTCGATGCCGGACTATGAACTCCTCGAACTCATCCTGTTCAGCGCGATACCCCGCCGCGACACCAAACCGTTGGCCAAACGGTTAATCGCGCGCTTCGGCAGCCTGGCCGGGGTGCTGGCCGCCGATCGTGCGGACATTGTCCAGGTTGACGGCGCGGGCGCCGCCGTGGCCGGGTTGCTCAAGGTCATACGCCAGGCCGGCATCCGCCAGGCTCGCGAAGATCTGCACGAACGCCAGATACTCGATTCCTGGGACAAGGTTCTGGAGTATTGCCGCGCCGCCATCGGACACCTGCCGCGCGAGAGCTTTCATGTTCTGTTTCTGGACCGCAAAAATCGCTTGATCGCCGCCGAACAGCAGAGCGCGGGCACGGTCGATCAGACATCCGTCTACCCGCGCGAAGTCATCAAGCGCGCGCTCGAACTCAACGCCAGCGCGCTCGTGATGGTCCACAACCATCCCTCGGGCGACCCGACGCCGAGCAATGCCGATATCGAAATCACCCGCGCCGTCGAGGCGGCGGGAGAAAGCCTCGGCGTGGCGCTTCACGATCACGTCATCATTGCGCGGAGAAAGCATGCGAGCCTGCGTGCACAAGGACTTATCTGATAAAGCGCAACCGGGCTTGCAGCGACGCCCTCTGATACCGCGCGTTGCGGTATCGTTGCGTTGCATTTAACATCCATTTTCGCCCGTTAAAGTTGTGATCGTCCGAGACTGGGCGAAGATGGGGAACTGAATTGTCCGGGATCGACACCACCGCGTTGCAGCTTCCCGACATTAGCAATGTCGCGGAACTGCGCCAGTCGCTGGAGAGTTTTTGCACGGCCGCCGGCTATCGCTACTTCACGTATATTTCCGGACGGGTTGTCGCCGGGCGCCGGGTGACCAGCTTCGATCCCCGCGAGCGGCCGTTTCGGCTGACCAACCTGCCGACCGACTGGCAAAGCGAATATTCAGAGAAGCGTTACTACGACCATGATCCCGTCATGTTGTTTGCGCTCTACAATCTCCTGCCCGACCGCTGGACCAACATCATTCGCCGCAACGAGATGAGCATAAAACAGCAGAAAATAATCGCGGACGCGGCGGACTCCGGCATGCGTGACGGCCTGATCGTGCCGGTACATGGCCCCGGCGGAGAATTCGCGGTCCTCAGCCTGTCCCATGACGAAACACCACAACAGGCGAAGACGAACGTCGAATCAGACGACGCAATGATCCATCTGTTTGCACTGCGCTTCCATTCCCTGGCCCGCACGATGCTCAACCCGGTCGAGCCCGAGGCACCGGTTGAATTGACCAGCCGCGAGATCGACGTCCTGTTCTGGACGGCCGAGGGCAAGTCGAGCTGGGACATCGCGCAAATTCTCGCCATCTCGGAAGCAACGGTGAACTTCCATATCAAGTCGGCGAAAGAAAAGCTCGGGGTCTACAACAAGACCCACGCCGTCGCGAAAATGTTCGCATTTAAAGACCGTGGCGTCATCTAGCCGGGTTATCCACTGACAGAAGACCATCGTACCGTCACCTATCAGTTCTGATAGGTAACTTTGCGCTCCAAGTGCGCCCTTATGTCTGCCGTTCAACGCGGCAAGGGGCGCAGCCGGAGATATGGAAAGCTTACTTTTGTCCGGCGCGACCGCCGGACCATCTGAAAAGCCGCTGATCGACGGCATGTACCGGCTGCGACACACGGTGTTCAGCGAACGTCTGAAATGGACGTCTCTGACGCCGGACGGGCGCGAGCGCGATATCTATGACCGGCTCAACCCTGTCTATCTGATCTGTCGCAATCCCAGTGGCGACGTCATTGGATGCTGGCGGCTGTTGCCGACGGTCGGGCCCTACATGCTGAAGGACATCTTCGCACATCTGCTGCACGGACATCCCGCGCCTGAGAGCGAGGATTGCTGGGAGATCAGCCGCTTCGCGATCGATCCGGAACTGCGTGACTATGATTCGCTCGGCGCGGTCGGGCGCGTTGTCGGCGACATGCTGATCGAACTCTTCGATTTCGCGGAGCGCTACGGCATTCGCCGGATCGTCGCGGCATCCGACATTCGCTTCGACCGGATACTCCAGCGTGCCGGCCTCGAGACCCAACATTTCGGGCCCCATGTGCGCATGGAGAATTCGAGTGCCGTGGCGGGCTGGGCCGACATCAGCCCGATCAACAGAACCCGCATCGAGGCCCGCCTCACGCCGGAGCCCGCGAGCCCGGCAATCCTCACACCTCTCACGGCAGTCACCACCATCGAGGAGCTTAGCAATGGATAGACTTGATACACCGGCAGCTTCTGGCGTTTTGGACATCGCCGAAACACTTGAAAAACCCGCTATGTCGATGACGGCGCTGCGGCAAAGCCTGCTGGAATTGCGCAAACATGCGCGCCGCCATGACCGCGAGGATCTGACCGCCTGTCTGACTCTGGCAATCTCGCTCGCCGCCGTTCGTCGCGGTCGCTGAGAGCCCCGACATGTCTGTCACCGCACTTGAATTTCCGCTCGTCGACCCGGTCCCCGATGGCCCGAAGGGTCTCCCTCTTCTGGGCTGCGCGCCTCAGGTCAAACGCGACCCGTTGGGTTTCTTCAGCGCACTCGCAGCCGACTATGACGGCCTGGCGACCCTGCGGGTCGGATCCGAGACCGTATACGTCCTCAACAGCCCCGACGCCTTCGAGCATCTGTTCGTGTCGAACTGGCGGAACTATCGCAAGAGCAGCTTCTACGACAAGCTGCGGCCAACCTTCGGTCACGGCATCGTCGTCAGCGAAGGTGATTTCTGGCGCAAGCAGCGCCAACTCATGAATCCAGCGTTCCACAAGCAAAGCCTTGAACGGATCGGAGAGACGATGCGCCGAAAATCGCGCGCGCACGTGTCACGGCTACGGGCCCATGGGCCGGACGAGCCGTTCGACATGTCCGCCGAGATCACGGACCTCTCGATCGAAATCGTTCTGGAATCCCTGTTCAGCTCCGATATCGCCGGGCGAACCCGCGGGGTCGCCGATGCGGTCGATGCCATGCTGGAAATAGCCGAAAAACGTTTCTGGGCGATCCCCGACCTCCACGGCACGCCCCTGTCACCGCTCTATTGGCGCCACAAGGCAGCGCGCCAGATATTCGACCGCATTGTGTATGGGATTATCGAGCGCCGTCGAGGCTCCAACGAGCCGATGCCCGACCTGCTCGGCATGCTCCTCGATGCCCGAGACGGAGAGAGCGGCGAAGGCATGTCGGACACGCAACTGCGCGACGAAGTCACCACGCTTCTCGTTACCGGCCATGAAAGCACCGCCAACGCCACCGTCTGGACGCTTTACGCCCTGACACAGCATCCGGAAATCACGGCACGGGTCCGGGCCGAAATTGCCGAAGTTTGCGGCAATGAATTGCCGACCGACGCCCAGTTGCGCGAACAAACCTATCTGCGGCAGGTGATCGAGGAGGCGATGCGCCTCTACCCACCGGCCTGGACGACGTCACGTACGGCGATCGAGGACGATGTCATCCTGGGGTATCGGGTCCCTGCCGGCACCAATGTCATGGTCAGCCCCCATGTGATGCACCAGAACCCGCGATATTGGGATGACCCGACCCGTTTCGACCCCGATCGTTTCGCCCCCGAGACGCGTGAACGACGGCATAAATTCGCCTACATCCCCTTCGGCGGCGGCCCGCGCAGCTGTATCGGCTCGAACTTCGCGATGATGGAAATGCAAATTGCGATCACGTCGCTTTTGCAGGCTTTCGACCTTCAGCTGGCGCAGACCAAGCCGGTCGAGCGCGAAGCCGTCATCTCGATCCGCCCGAAAGGTGGAATTCAGTTTCGGGCGATTCCCCGCGAAGCCGCCTAGTGGTTCACGGAACCACGCATCGGCTTGCAACGACTGGGCATTCCCGGTGGATGAAAACCTCATCAGACTAGACGCCCGACTGGGTGCGCTTGAACTGCTGATACGCAACCTCTATGCGCATCGGTTCGTCAATCAGCCGAATCCGCTCGACGCGGCGCAACGCGCCGCGCGCGAAATCGAAAACCTGTCGCGCAGCATGCGTGTAATCAGTCCCGAACCGGTCATGAACGATCTGCTGGCCGCCGAAGCCGAAGAATTTCTGGTCGCAATGTTCGAGGAAATCGTCGAGATTGTGCGAGAGAATACGAGACCCGCGGCAGGCGGTGACGATTGACAGGACGCGCCGCCATTCCCGTTAGCATGTTGAACCGGGGAAACAGATGAGCGGCGTACCACACACAATCGATGACATCACATCGGACTGGCTGACTTCGGTCATGGCCGACACGGCAGGCGGCGGCCGGGTCACGTTGGCCGATGCCGCACCCCTGGATGGGGTCGCAAGTTTTCAAGGGAATCTGATCCGCGCGCGGATAGAGGCCGAAGCGGGTGCTCCCGAAAGCATCGTCGTCAAGATGGTGCCGGAGAATGAGGCGCTGCGCGGAATCGGGCGACAGCTCGGAATTTATGCCCGGGAGGCTGCCTTTTACATGAGCATCGGACCGGACGCCGGCGTCCGGCAGCCGGCATGTTACGGGGCCGAGATCGAGCACGATACGGGCGACAGTGCCATCGTCATGCAGGATTTGAGCGCGTTACGAACGGGTGATCAGATCTCGGGATTCAGTCTCTCCGAGGCCGAGCGAGCCGTCGATCAATACGCCGTGTTACATGCGCGCTGGTGGAACGACTCAAGGCTCAAATCATTTGAATGGCTGCCGCCCTGGAATCTTCCGGCGATGGTTGCCTACCTGCCACAGGCATTCAAACAACAGGCATGGCCCGCCTGCGCCGCCCTGTTCGCCGATATGTTTGGCGACGTGGAGAACAAACTCGGTCTGTTGTTGGGCGAACATGTTGCGACCCTGATGGACCTGATCGGCACCGGCCCGACAACGCTCGTGCATGGCGACGCCCGGCACGACAATTTGATGTTCTCCGCCGACGACAACGCCGCCCCGCATATGGTCGATTGGCAGTATGTCGCATCCGGGCGCGGCATCGTCGATATCGCCTATTATCTTAGCCAAAGCGGCGACCCGGATGTTGTCGCACCGGTCGAGCAGGCACTGGTCATGCGATACCATGGCGCGCTGGAGACCCACGGCGTGACCGGATATGGCTGGGACGAATGCTGGGCGGACTACCGGCGACTGGCGCTCTATACGCTCGTCTATCCGATCTTCACGGCCGCGCTGATTGATCCGGCCGCGGCAGCACAAAAACAGGCGCTCGGGGTCATCCTCTCACGCGGAATGGACGCGGCGCAGCGCCTGGATTCGGCGGCGCTGGTTTGATCGTCCGGCCCCGCCTTATGCGGTGGCGATCATCACCAGGCAGAGCACAATCAGCCGGCGCGTCAAACCGGGCCAGCGGCTTTGCTTTCTGAAGATCGTCCGGCGTGCCGGGATCGTTCCAGGGTAGGTCACAGACATCGTGTTTCTCGCCTCATGCGTGTGCAACAGCATCGCCCGCAACCCGTTAAAACACCGTTAAGATGTCTTAACGGTACCCTTGTGTGCCCCGGTTCTGCGGGCGGTCGCGCGCGACCGTCCACAAGTGCCGACTCGCCCGGGCGGGGTATCACTCGCTGACCTGAAGTCGAAGCCAACAAACCGCTATTATTTATCACCTGATAAATAAGCAAATACCGCGAAAGCCGATACAAATGATCCCCCGCTACAGCCGCCCCGAAATGACCGCGATCTGGGAACCGGAGAACAAGTTCCGGATCTGGTTCGAGATAGAGGCGCACGCCTGTGATGCCCAGGCGGCACTCGGCGTGATTCCCGAATCCGCCGCCAAGACCGTGTGGGAAAAGGGCGCTTGGGAAATCGACCGGATCGACGAGATCGAACGCGAAACCCGTCATGACGTGATCGCGTTCCTGACCAACCTGGCCGAATATGTCGGTGACGATGCGCGTTTCGTGCATCAGGGCATGACCTCGTCCGATGTGCTCGACACCTGCTTCTCGGTACAACTCGCCCAGGCCGCCGACCTCCTGCTGGCCGATCTCGACGGGCTTCTTGCCGCGCTGGAAAAACGTGCGCGCGAACACAAAGACGACGTCTGCATTGGCCGCAGCCACGGCATTCATGCAGAGCCGACCACGTTCGGTGTCAAGCTGGCGGGGCATTACGCGGAGTTCGCGCGCTGTCGGGATCGGCTCGTCGCCGCCCGCGCCGAGATCGCCACCTGTGCGATCTCCGGCGCGGTCGGGACCTTTGCCAACATCGACCCGTCGGTTGAGGTCCATGTGGCCAAGAAAATGGGCCTGTCGTCAGAGCCTGTCTCAACCCAGGTGATCCCGCGCGACCGGCACGCCATGTTCTTCGCCGTGCTCGGTGTGATTGCGGGCGCGGTCGAGCGGCTGTCGGTCGAAGTGCGGCATCTTCAGCGCACGGAGGTGCGCGAGGCGGAGGAGTTCTTCGCAGCGGGCCAGAAAGGATCCAGCGCGATGCCCCACAAGCGCAATCCGATCCTCACCGAAAACCTGACCGGTCTCGCGCGCGTGGTCCGCTCGGCAGTCGTCCCGGCGATGGAGAATGTCGCCCTGTGGCACGAACGCGATATCTCACATTCTTCGGTCGAACGGATGATCGGCCCCGACGCCACCGTCACACTGGACTTTGCGCTGGTGCGCCTGACCGGCGTGGTTGACAAGCTGCTGGTCTACCCCGAGACCATGATGGCCAACATGGAGAAACTCGGCGGGCTCATCCACTCCCAGCGCGTGCTCCTCGCCCTCACCCAGGCCGGTATGAGCCGCGAAGATTCCTACCAGGCCGTACAGCGGAATGCGATGAAGGTCTGGGAACTGCCGGAGGCACAGCGCGAAGGTGCGTTCCTGTCATTTCTCCAGGGTGATGCGGCGGTCAACAAACTTATTTCAAACGACGACCTCGCCGAAAAATTCGACCTCGGCTATCACACCAAGCATGTGGACACGATCTTCACCCGCGTGTTCGGCAGCGCCTGATCCGAACCAAACCATGGCCAGAAGATGAGCGACACCAGGCTGCCGACGGACCTCTGGGTCAGCGCCGGCCTGCGCCGGGCCTCGGACGAAAGCGTTCCCATCGCCGTCGTGCGCAAGGGCGAACGCCAATCGGGCACGGTGATTCTCAAACTCAATCAGCTCGACCGGGGCTGCCGCATTCTGACCCAGACGCGAGATCTGGAAGGCCGGCTAACCTGGTTTCCAGCACTGGATGGGGCTGCGATCCCCGAACCCGAAGCCGACGCCTATATCGCGCGCGCGGTCTCGCGCGATCCCGATCTATGGGTGATCGAGATCGAGCATCGTGAAGGCTGGCACCCGTACGATATTCTCTAACGGGCGATATTTTCTAGCCCGCGAACTTTCAGGGATTGGTGGGGCTACGCGAGACCCTCAGCGAACCGCAGATCGCGGGTCACGCCATCACCGAGCCGCTTCAGGGCCTCCTGATAGGCCGGGCTGTCATGCACCGCGATGGCCGCGTCCAGGGATTCAAACTCGATGAGCGTCGTCCGCTCGGGAATCCCCGCCTCATAGACCTTTGCGGCCGGCCCGCGGGCGAGAAACGTTCCGCCGCCGGCGACGATCGCCGGGCCCGCGAGTTCGAGATACGCCGCGAGTTTCTCGGGGTCGTGAATCTCCCGATACGCCGCAATCCAATAAGCCTTGGCCATGGTTTTCCCCAATCGATGATAAGTCTGTGCCTGACTAAGACCGTCTAGACGGTCTTCTCGGCCTCGGCCAGAAACGCCGAGACCGCCGCGTTCCACTTCTCGGGATGGCGGCGATAGGAATAATGCCCGCCATCATCGAACATCATCACCTGAGAGCCCGGGATGGCCGCGTGCAGATCCTCGGCGAAATAATACGGGATGGTTGCATCATCGACCGTGCCGATCACCAGCGCCGGCTTGTCGATGGATTTGATTTCGTCGGTCCGGTCATGGGCCAGCATCATATCGAGGCGCGCGGTCAGGATTTCCACCGGCCCCACGGTCTCCATCGCACGGCGTTCGAGCTCCATGACGGCGTCGAAATTATGGCGGAACTGATCGGCACCCGACGTGAACATCGACGAGACCTTCACATATTCCTCGGGCCCATAGGATTCCGCGATGCGTTTTCGCGTGACCGCCACCCGGGTGATGAACTCGTCGGCCGTCACCCAGGTGTTGTTGAAGATGCAGGCCCGAACCCGGTCGGGGTGATCGAGCGCCAGATTCTGCAGGATGCAGCCGCCCGTCGATGTGCCGACGACATGCGCCTTCTCGATGCCCAGCTTGTCCATCAGCGCGATGACATCATCGGCGATCGCCTGGGTCGAATAGGCGCCGGGGCCCGTCGGCTTGTCGCTCTCGCCCGTCCCGCGATGATCGAAGGTGACGCAACGGTAGCGCTGCGCGAAATGCTCGAGCTGAAACGACCAGGCGTCATACAGGCCGACGAGCCCGGGAATGAAGACAAAGGCCGGGCCCTCCCCTTCGTCGGCGCAGTTGAGCGTGACATGCCCGATATCAATACGTGCCATGGGGCTGCCCTACTTGCGATCGAAGGAGATGCCGCGCGCGATCTCCAGCATCGGCTCTTCGAGCGGTACGCGCAGCCCGTCATTCAGGCGGTTCAGCAGGCCCATCGCCGCCGCGACGATTGTCACTTCGGTGCGCTCCTGTGCGGTCGTCTCGTCGACAAACTGCTGCACCACGTCCTCGGGAATCGCGCCCGCATCGAGCGTCAGCGCCTCGCAATAGGCGAGGATTGCGCGCTCCTTGTCAGAGAATTCCGGGTGCGACCTGAAATCATGCATGTTGTCGATCTTCTCACGCGCAACACCCTGGCTCTCCATCACCCGCACCTGATGGGCGGAACAGTAGAGGCAGGCGTTGATATTCGAGACCTTGTGACGGATCAGCGCCTTCAGGGGCTTGGGCAAATCGCCATGATCCCAGACATCGTCCAGGAACTGCCGCATGGTCGCGCCCAGTTCCGGCGAATTCGCCATCGCGCGCACATTGTTGGCGACCATGCCAACCCGGCCAGACACCCGTTCGGCGGACTTACGAAACGGCGGCGAAAAGTCTTCATCCGCCACAAGCGGCACGAGACAATTATGCCCCGCAGCCTGAATCACATCATCCATCGATACTGCCCCCCGGCATGTCTTCTGTCGGAGCGAAGCTCCTTCGCTCACCTTCGGCAACAACGGTTCCGCACCGGAACCGGCGGTGCCAATCTAAGTAAGAATGGCCCGAGCGGCAAAGCCGGGCCGGTGTCACACGCCGTCGTGGACCTGCTGCATGGCCTCGGTCAGCAGCTCGTCCATATGCTTGCGCACGATATGCTCGGACGTGTCGACGCCCTTGGCCTGCAGGTCGCCGAAGACTTTCTCGAGGACATCGTCGTCACCGGGGCGCTCAAAGTCGGACTTCACGACCTCCTGCGCATAGGCCTGTGCCTCGGCTTCATTCAAACCCAGGAGATCTGCTGCCCACAGACCCAACAGCTTGTTGCGACGCGCGGCCGCCTTGAACCTGAACTCTTCATCATGCTTGAACTTGTTCTCAAAGCCCTGCTCGCGCTCGTCAAAAGTCGCCATATCCAATCACTCTCCGTTGCTTTCTTGCCGGTCGTTCTTAGAAGATAGATATAGTGTCCCATCGTCCCGGTTTGAATTGAAATCTCATGTGCACCCTCGTCATTCTTCGTCGCCCCGGCCACGCCTGGCCTTTGCTGATCGCCGCCAACCGCGATGAAATGGTCGACCGCGCCTGGCAATCCCCCGCGCGGCACTGGCCAGACCGCGAAGATGTGGTCGCGGGGCTCGACAAACTGGCGGGCGGCACATGGCTGGCCCTGAACGACAACGGCGTCATGGCCGCCATTCTGAACCGCGAAGGATCCCTCGGCCCCACAGTCGACAAGCGTTCACGCGGCGAGCTCGTGCTCGAGGCGGTCGATCACCCGGACGCGGCCGTGGCCGTGGAGGCCATGGCTGATCTGGATGGCAGCGCCTACCGCTCGTTCAACCTGATCGTCGCGGACAACCACGATGCCTTCTGGATCCGGGGTACGGAACAACCGAAGGTCGAGGTACGCGAGATTCCACCCGGCCTGCACATGATCACCTCACGTGAACTCGACGACGAAGACGGCGTGCGCATCGGGCGATTTCTGCCGCGATTCCGAGCCGCCAATGAACCGGATGTCGACGCGGGCGACTGGTCCGGCTGGGAAAGCCTGCTGGCCACACGCCTGCACTCCAGCGACGAGGACCCGCGCGAGGCGATGTGCATCGTCACCGACAAGGGCTACGGGACGGTCTCGAGCACCCTTGTTGCCTTGCCTTCGGCCGATCGACCGGATGTCGAACCGATCTGGCGGTTCGCACCCGGACGGCCCGACACAACACCTTACGAACATGTCATCCTGTCATTGGCGGCAGAATAGAAATCCATCGAAACCGAGAGCGGGAAAAAAATATGGGAAACGACCGTTTCGACGTGAGTGATCGCGTCATCGTCATCACCGGGGCCGGCCAGGGTCTGGGCCGCGAATATGCGCTGGCATTCGCAAAAGAAGGTGCGATGCCGGTTCTGGCGGAAATCAACGGCGAGAATGTGCGCGCTGTCGCCGCTGAAATCGAAGCGGCGGGCGGCACGGCGCTGGCTGTCGAAACCGATGTCGGCGACCCCGATTCCGTCAACGCCATGGTCGCCGCAGCGCTCGACGCCTATGGCCGGATCGATGTACTGATCAACAATGCGGCGATCTTCGCCACCCTCCCGCAGCGGCCCTTTTATGACATTCCGTTCGCGGAGTGGAACAAGGTGATACATGTGAATATCACCGGCTCCTATCTCTGCTCGAGCGCCGTGGCGAAGCCCATGATGGCGGCCAACCAGGGGCGGATCATCAACATCTCGTCCGGCACCGTGCCCCAGGGTGTGCCGGGCTTCATGCACTATGTCACGTCGAAGTCAGCGATCATCGGCATGACCCGCGTGATGGCGCGCGAGCTGAGCGACCACAACATCAATGTGAATACGCTGATGCCCGGTTACACGACCACGGAAGTCGAACATGCGAGCATGGATGACGATCTGCACGAGTTCATCCAGAGCAAACGGCTCGTGAAGCGTGCCGGCACGCCCGATGATCTGATCGGGGCCGCCATGTTCCTGGCTTCGCCGGCGAGTTCGTTTATCTCCGGCCAGACGCTTGCAGTGTGTGGTGGCGAGGTCATGATCTAGTCGGGTTAGAGACGACAAGAAGGGATTGCGTGATGGGTGAAGTTCTAAGGGCCGACTGGTTTGATCTGGCGGACGCGGAGCGCGACGCGCACTGGGCATGGATGCATGGCGATTTCCTGCCGGCCCTGAAGGCCACCCAGGGCGTCGCCTGGGTGGGCCACTACGACATCATCGCGCATCCGCCGCGCCCCTATATCGAGGGCGCGCCCGCGAAACAGGAAACGACGGATCCGGCCATCCCCACGGGCTGGCAGAACGTGGTTTTATCATCCGCCCTGTCGACCGACACTTTCCTGGGCCCCGACAACGAGGTGGACGCACTTCACACCGCGAGCGCGGACAGGCTCGGCGCATGGCGCAATCATCGCGTGTGTGTGTTTGTCGAGGAGAAGGTCGTCAACGGCCCCGAGGAGCGGGCCATGCCTTATGGCGCAGGCCCGCCCCCAGCCATGCAAATCGGCTCCTTCAACGCGGACACCGCCGACCACAACGAGCTACTGGCACGCTGGTACCGCGCTGAACGCTTCCCGCGCATTGCGGTCTCGCGGGGCATCATCCGCGGCCGCAAGATGCTGTCCGTCACCGGCTGGGCCAAGCACGGCGTGCTGTGGGAGGGGACCGAACTGGGCCCGGACGATTACTCCTTCGAGCCCCGTTTCATCGAAGCCGACCGTAATGAAGAATGGTCCGGCCCGCACGTCCTGGAGTACGTGATCCATGCACCCGGCAGCCCCCATGCGGGCCGGCGTGTGTGGCCAAAAGTCTGATCGACCATCCCTCCGAACCAAGCAGAGGCTAAAACATGGCACGGGTAAGCCTGATCGACGCGAGCAACGCACCCGATCATCTGAAAGCGGATATCGAAACCAACTATGCCGCCAACGACGCGCTGTTCGGCGCACGCGCCTCGACAATCAACTCCCTGAAGCTGATTGCGCATGTCCCGCTGGTCGGACGCTGGCTGGCCCCCTTGATCGCGGCGATGCAGCGCAACGGCGCCGGCAGCATCCTGCCCGCGAAGATCAAGACCCTGATCGACATCAAGACCAGCACGATCAACGACTGCTTCTACTGAACCCATCACAATGTGTCGCTCGGTCGGGTGGCGGGGGTAACGGAAGGAGAACTCGAGGTCATCCAGTCGGACAACTACATGGAGTCCGATCTGCTGACCGAGCGCGAGAAGGCGACCTTGCTCTGGACC
>Ga0070727_10001582_pt1 | contig 23780 bp, 22 predicted proteins | sample tdAd472_FD_66722 | JGI IMG/M metagenome (GOLD analysis project Ga0070727, IMG submission 66722) | Marine sediment microbial communities from the Atlantic coast under amendment with organic carbon and nitrate - tdAd47.2 | ecosystem: Environmental > Aquatic > Marine > Coastal > Sediment | place...
ATGCTCCCGCTCACCCCGGGAGAAATCGTGTTTGGCTATGCGGCGGCGTCGGTCTCGGCGAGCCTGATCGTGGGTGCGGTCGTCTGGGCCGCGCTGTTGCCGGTGGGCGGCGCTGTCCCCGTGGCGCCGCTGACCCTGATCTTTTTTGTCGCGATCGGATCGTTGATGATCGCGCTGTTCAGCCAGATCACCGGTCTGTGGGCGCGGAAATGGGATTATTTGGAATCCGTCCAGACCTTCATCTTCATGCCCTTCGTTTTTTTGTCCGGCGTGTTTTTCTCGATCGACGAATTGTCGGCGGCGGCACAGCCCTTTGCCCGCGCCAACCCGGTCTTCTATATCGTCGACGGGATCCGGTTCGCGATCACGGGCCGCGCCGACGCCAACCCCTGGGTCGGTGCGGCGGTGTGTATCGGCGTGATCATCGTCCTCTGGATCATCGTCTACCGCCTGTTCGCGGTGGGCTATCGGATGAAGAGTTAAGCCCCTGCGCCGTTGACTTCGGCCGCGCCTTTTTCGATAGTCACCGCCTTTTTCGCGGACGCATTTGCGCGCCGCGCAACGCGGCGAGTTTGGAGATTGAGATCATGAACGCGGTGATGCCGAATTACGGTTATCCGACCGTCTCGTTCGAGCGGGGCGAAGGTGCCTATCTGTTCGACACGGATGGCCGTCGTTATCTCGATTTCGCAGCCGGGATCGCGGTGAATTCGCTGGGGCACAGCCACCCGGCGCTGGTGCGCGCGTTGCAGGACCAGGCCGAACGGCTTTGGCATGTGTCCAATCTCTACGCCATTCCCGACCAAATCCGGATGGCCGAGCGCCTGTGTGCGTTGTCCTTCGCGGACGGGGTGTTCTTCTGTAATTCGGGCACGGAGGCGATGGAGGGCGCGGTCAAGGCCGCCCGGCGGTTCCATGCCCAGAACGGCGCACCGGAGAAGTGGCGCTCGATCACCCTTGAGGGCTCATTCCACGGGCGGACGATCGCCATGCTGTCGGCGTCGAAGAATCCCAAGCATCTGGATGGCTTCGGCGATCCGGCCGACGGCTTCGACATCGTGCCGGTGCACAATATGAACGCGTTGCGTGACGCGATCACACCCGAAACCGCCGCGATCGTCGCGGAGCCGATCCAGGGCGAGGGCGGTCTGCGGCCGCTCGAAGACGATTATCTGCGCGATCTCCGCGCCGCGGCCGACGAGTTCGGCCTGCTCCTGGTATTCGACGAAGTGCAGACCGGGTTCGGCCGGACCGGCAAGCTGTTCGCCCATGAGTGGTCGGGCGTCACCCCGGATGTCATGGCCTGCGCAAAGGGGATCGCGGGGGGATTTCCGTGCGGCGCGGTGCTGGCGACCGATGCGGTCGCCGCGTCGATGACCGCCGGTTCCCACGGCAGCACCTTCGGCGGTAACCCGCTGGCGATGGCGGTGGCGAACGCGAACCTCGATGTGCTGACCTCCGAGGGCTTTCTCGACAATGTCATTCGCTCGGGCGATGCGCTGCAGGCGGGCCTGCGCGAGATCGCCGGCCGGCACCCGGAGATCATCACCGATGTGCGCGGCAAAGGCCTGATGATCGGCATGGTCGTCGCGGCGCCGTTCACCAACGGGCAGCTGGGGGATGCGGCGCGCGATCGGGGGCTGCTCACCGTCGTGGCGGGGGAGAATGTCCTGCGCATGCTGCCGCCGCTCATTATCGGCGAGAGCGAGATTGCAGAGGCGCTCGAGGCCATCGACCAGGCGTGCGTTGCGCTGGCAAGTGCCGCCGATGCCTGAACCTCGTGATTTTCTCGATCTGGATCAGATCGACGCCGCCACCTTGCGGGATATTATCGATGTCAGCGCCCGGATAAAGGCCGGCGGCGAGCGCAATCCGCTGCTTGCCGGCCGGACGCTTGCGATGGTGTTCGAGAAACCGAGCACCCGCACGCGGGTCTCGTTCGACGTGGCGATGCAAACCCTCGGCGGTGGTGTCGTCATCCTCGAGCCGGAGGGCTCGCAGCTGGGGCGCGGTGAAACCCTGGCCGACACGGCCCGGATTCTGTCCCAGTATGTCGATGTCATCATGTTCCGGACATCGTCGGCGTCGAACCTCGAGGAAATGGCCGAGGCGGCGACGGTCCCGGTGATCAACGGACTGACCGACCGGTCACACCCGTGCCAGATCATGGCCGACATCATGACGTTCGAAGAGGAGGTCGGCCCGATCGCCGGCAAGGTGGTGGCGTGGAGCGGCGACAGCAACAATGTCGCAAATTCCTGGATACACGCCGCGGCCCGCTTCGGGTTCGAATTTCGCGTGGCGTCGCCGCCGGATTTGCGCCCGCCGCAGGATATCCTCGACTGGGCCGCCGCGAATGGCGGAAAGATTTCCGTCGGAGACGACCCTGCGGCCGCCGTGTCGGGCGCCGATTGTGTGGTGACCGATACCTGGGTGTCCATGGGTGACAAGGAAGCCGACAAGCGGCGGGCGCTGCTGGCGCCGTATCGTGTTGACGCGGCGTTGATGGCGAAAGCCGGGCCCGGCGCGGTGTTCATGCATTGCCTGCCGGTCTATCGCGGCGACGAGGCGACGGCCGACGTAGTCGATGGCCCGCAATCGGTTATCTGGAATGAAGCCGGGAACCGGCTGCATGCACAGAAGGGTATCCTGCTCTGGTGCCTGCTCGGGAGTGCAGCCTTTGCCTGATGCGGGTGGCGTGCCCGGAGAGGGCGGGCCGGCGCGGCCGGTCGACGACCTGATTCAGCCGTTCCAGCTTGAATCCGGAGAAGACGGCGAAGCGAAGCTGAGCGGGCGGCTCGCCCGGCTCGGTGCGGCCGTCGATGATGTTCTGAACAGGCATGATTATCCCGAACCCGTTGCGGAACTGCTCGGTGAGGCGCTGGCCCTGAGCGCTATCCTGGCGGGGGCGCTGAAGTTTGACGGTATTTTCACCCTGCAGGTGCAGGGCGACGGCCCGGTCTCGCTTCTGCTGGCGGACGTGCAGACCGCAGATGGCGCCGAACGCTATGTGGTCCGCGGGTACGCAAAGTATGACGGTGAGGCGCTGGCGGCACATGAGGCCGGTGAAAGCCTCCTCGGCGAAGGATATTTCGCGCTGACCGTCGATCAGGGTGCCCACACCGAGCGCTATCAGGGCATGGTTGAGATCACCGGCAACACGCTGGCGGAATGCACCCAGCATTATTTTCGTCAGTCCCAGCAGATGGACGCCGCTATCACCCTGTCCGCCGGCCGGTCCGGCCCGGATAAAGGGTGGCGCGCCGGCGGTATCATGGTGCAGCGGATTGCCGACGATCCCAATGTCCTGCTCCCGTCCGATGACGGTGATGACACCTGGCGTCGGGTGATGATGCTGATGGCAACGGGCACCCAGGCCGAAATGCTCGACCCTGCATTGACCGCCGAGCGCTATTTGTTCCGCCTGTTCCACGAGGAAGGCGTCCGCGTGACAGACCCGCGACCGGTCACCCGGGGATGCCGCTGTTCATCGGACCGGGTGTTCAACGTCCTGATCCAGTTGCCGCGCGAGGATCTCCGCGACCTGGCCGTTGACGGCAATCTTGAGGTGACCTGCGAATTCTGCAGCGAGACCTATCGGTTCACGCCCGAGGCCGTCGCGGCGCGGGCGGCTGAAACCGCTGCCGAGACGGTCATCAATTCGCCCGAATCTCCCGCTAAATGATCTAGTAGCGATCATTTTCGGGATAACTCGGGGGATGCTGCATGTACCGATTTAACAGGCGTACCGCGCTGGCCGGGCTGTCCGGCCTCGTTCTTGCGGGTTGCACGACACCGTCACCGGCGCCGCGATATCCGGAACTGACCTTCACCCATCTGCCTCCCATTCGTCTCGATGCGGCCGCGCTGGAGATCGTCGACGGGTTTAAGCCACGGTTTGCATCGCCCAATGTCGAACATCTGATGCCCGTATCGCCGGCGGCGGCGATGCGGCGCTGGGCCGCGGACCGTCTTCGTCCGGTTGGTCGAGGCGGCCGGATCGTGTTCACGATTGCCGATGCGGCGGTCACCGAAACTATGTTGGCACGGACACCGGGTGTTCGCGGCGTGGTGACCACGGACCAGTCGGAGCGCTACGACGCCACGTTGAAGGTGGATATCACGGTGGATGGCGGCGACAACCGGCGCCGGGGCGAAGTCTCGGCCGAGGCGATGCGCAGCCGCACCGTGCCCGAAGGGATTTCGCTCAACGAGCGTGAAAAAATCTGGTTCCAGATGACCGAAGATCTGGCGACAGACATGAATGGTGAACTCGAGGCGGCAATCCGTTCGTTCCTGCAACCATTTCTGGTCTAGGGAATCGGCGCTCCGGAAACGCACCATTCCTGCAGGCGGTCGAGGAAGGTCGCACAGGCGTCCAGTTCACGCTCGGCAATCCATTCATCGGGCTGATGCGCCTGCGCGATGTCGCCCGGTCCACACAACACAGTGGGAATGCCGTGCTGCTGAAACTGGCTGGCGTCGGCCACATAGGCGGCCGTTTGCGTCGCGTTCGCGCCGGTCAGATGGCGCACGAGCCGTTCGGCGGCGGAACCGGGGTCGGCGCGCAGGGGCGGCACGGCCGCAAGCGGTGACAATTCGACATCGGCGTCGGGATGGGCGGATTTGATCCGCGGCCGCAGATCTTCATTCAGATAGGCCCGTACCCGGGCCTCGATCGCGTCTGCGTCGACGTCGGGAAGCGGGCGGAACTCCCATGACACGACGCAGCGTTCGGCGATGATATTGAGCGCCTCGCCGCCCTCGATCTGTCCGATGTTGAAGGTGGTCCAGGGCGGCGTGAAACCACTGTCGGGCATTGCGGCGGCTTCGGCCTCGGCGGTGAGTCCGGACAGGAAGGTCATAAACTCAGCGGCGAAACCGATGGCATTTGCGCCGAGATGCGGCGCGCTCGAATGGGCCGCGACGCCCGTAAAAACCGTCTCGAAACCACGGATTCCCTTATGCGCCGTCACGATCTGCATGTTCGTGGGTTCGCCCACGATCGTGAGCGCCGGCATCGGCACGACGTCGCCCAGGCGGGCGATCATCCGCCCCACACCGCGGCACCCGACCTCTTCGTCGTAGGACAGCGCGATATGGATCGGCGTTTGCAATTCCGCGGCCGCCATCGCCGGCACCTTGTCGAGGACCGCCGCGATAAAGCCCTTCATATCCGCGGACCCGCGCGCATACTGGCGGGCCTCGCCATCAACGGTCCGCGCCGTCAGTTCGAAGGGATCGCTGGTCCAGTCCTGGCCGGTCACGGGCACCACATCGGTGTGCCCGGACAGGACAACGCCGCCCGCACGTGCCGGCCCGATCGTGGCCAACAGGTTTGACTTGGTGCCGTCGTCGCTTTCGATGCGCTGGGATTGGACGCCGTGGCGGACCAGATACTCCTCGATGAACGCGATCAGTTCGAGGTTCGATTTGTGGGACGTCGTGTCGAAGCCGACCAGCTGGGCCAGGATTTCAATGGCACGGTTGGGCTCGCCCGGCATGATCAATTTCTCCAGAAGGCGGGCGTCAGGATGACCAGCACCGTGAACAGCTCAAGCCGACCCAAAAGCATACCGGCCGAGAGCATCCATTTCGCCGCGTCGGGCAGGTCCGCGAACGTGCCCGCCGGGCCGATGATCGGGCCAAGACCCGGGCCCACATTCGAGATCGCCGTGGCCGCGCCCGAGAGGCTGGTCAGGAAGTCCAGGCCGAGCAGGCTCAGGCCCAGGGCCAGCAGAATGAAGACGAGGATATAAAAGAACACAAACCCGAGGACCGACAGGGCGATTTCCTCGGTGATCGGGTTCCGGTTGTAGTGGGGAATGAACACGCCATGGGGTTGCAGCAGGCGCTTGGTCTGCATCGTCGCGATCGCATAGAGCACCTGGAACCGGAAAATCTTGATGCCGCAGGTGGTCGAGCCGGCGCAGCCGCCGATAAACATGATCACGAAGAAGATGATCATCGCGAAGCTGCCCCAATTGTCGAAGGCGGCGGTGGTGTACCCTGTGCCCGTCACGATCGATACGCCGTTGAAGGCTGCGGTGCGGACCGAAGCGCCGAGCGGCATGTCCTGGGCGAAAAACAGGCTCCCGCTCAAGATCGCCATGATCGCGACGACAATGGCCAGGAACCAGCGGACCTGGGAATCATGCAGCAGCCCCATCGGGCGGCCGCGCGCCGCCTGCAAATACAGGACGAAGGGCAGGGAGCCGACAATCATGAAGACGATGGCGATGATGTCGACACTGGTTTTATCGAACACACCGATGCTGTTGTCCGAGGTCGAGAACCCGCCGGTTGCAATCGTCGTCATCGCATGGGCGATGGCATCGAAGCCCGGCATACCGGCAAGCCAGTAGCCGAGCGCGCAGACCAGGGTCAGCCCCAGATAGATCGAGCCGATCGCGGTGGATGTCTGCGCGGCGCGGGGCAGGACCTTCTCCGACGTGTCCGAACTCTCCAGGCGGAATATCTGCATGCCGCCGACCTGCAGCATCGGCAGGACGGCGATCGCCATGACGATGATACCGATGCCGCCGAGCCATTGAAGCAGGGCGCGCCAGAGCAATATGCCCGGCGGCGCGGCGTCGAGCCCGATGATGACCGTCGAGCCGGTCGTCGTGATCCCGGACATGGCCTCGAAGAAGGCGTCGGCGAAGCTCAAATTCAGGCCGGCGAACACGAACGGCAGTGCGGCAAACACCGTCAGGCCGAGCCAGCTCGCCGTGGTCAGGACGAAGGCCTCGCGAATGCCGACCTTCATGTCGCCGCCGCGCATGGTGAGGATCAGCGAGACGCCGATGAACAGGGTCAGGCCCGCGGATGCGAGAAAGACCTGCCAGTCCGCATTGCCGCTGGCCGCATCAACCAGCGCCGGCAGGAACATGGCGATGGCCAGGGTGGTGAGCAGAATGCCCAAAATGAAGAGAATGGGTCGGAAATCTAGCACGTGGATCTCTCGTGGCCCGAATGGCACCCGCGGTCTGAACGCGCCGACGGGCCGGTGTGCGGCGGATGATTGGTGAAAACCGGCGGTCTGTCCAGCACAGGAATCAGATCAGGATGACGCGCCCGGCGAGATATTTCCGATGAACGACAGGAACTCGCGCCGTGTATCGGAGGATTCGCGGAAGGCCCCGAGCATCCGGCTGGTCACCATGACCACGCCCGGTTTGTGGACGCCGCGGGTCGTCATGCACTGATGCTCGGCCTCGATCACGACCGCGACGCCTTTCGGGCGCAGCACGTCGTTGATGCAGTTGGCGATCTGGGCCGTCAGTTTTTCCTGAATTTGCAGGCGTTTGGCATAGGCCTCCGCGACCCGCGCCAGCTTGCTGATGCCGACAACCCGGCTTTCAGGAAGATAACCGATATGAATTTTGCCCAGGATCGGGGCGAGATGGTGCTCGCAGTAGGATTCGAGCCGGATGTCGCGCAACACGACCATCTCGTCATATCCCGCCACTTCCTCGAAGGTCCGTTCCAGATAGGCGAGCGGATCCTCGCGGTACCCGGCAAAGAATTCCTCGAATGCCCGCGCCACGCGCGCCGGTGTGTCGACGAGGCCTTCGCGCGTAGGATCGTCTCCCGCCCAGCGCAAAAGCGTGCGAACGGCATCCTCCGCTTGCGTGCGGTCGGGTGCTGGCATCGTGTTTCCCGGCTTGTCGTCTGGCATGGTCTTTTCCGATTTCTCCCGGCCGCATCGGCGGCGGGTGCGCGGTCGGCCGTTAGTTTGGACGCACGACCTGATGCGGGCTGTCGAGCGAGAAGGCCGGGATATCGATCTCGATCAGGTCGCCATCATCGGTCTGCATCTGATAGGAGCCGACCATGATGCCCGACGGCGTGGCAAGCGGCGTACCGCTTGTATATTCAAACGTCTCGCCCGGCTCGAGAACCGGCTGTTCGCCCACGACTCCGGAACCACGAACTTCCTGAACCAGCCCGTTGGCGTCGGTGATGTGCCAGTAACGCGAACGCAGTTGCACGGTTTCGGGGCCGCAATTTTCAATCCGCACCTGATAGGCCCACACGAAATGATCCTCGTCGGGCTCGGACTGGTCCTCGAGAAAAATGGGTGTGACCGTGACCGAGATGTTCTTGGTCGTCTGGTTGTACATCTGGTCGTAGATCTGCTCGTACATCTGCCTGCGCCCGAATCGGGTGTTGCGCCGCACGTTTGTGCGTTTCAACGGAAATTTCGGGGCGATTTGGCTACATGACGGCGCAAAAGTCCACCCTATCGGCCTGTAACAATGTTGCCACCCGGGTATCCGTCCCGGTTGCGCGGCCGGGGGTCGTTGACTATAGAGTCGGCCTCCCAATGCGGGTGTAGTTCAATGGTAGAACGGCAGCTTCCCAAGCTGCATACGAGGGTTCGATTCCCTTCACCCGCTCCATTTGCCCCCTTGAGTTCGATCGCCGGGTCGTCACCGGCATCGCGAGCGGCAACGCGTAGCGGGATCGGCCGATGAAGAACCAGACAATCGCGATTGCGGGAGGCGGTATCGGCGGGCTGTCCGCGGCGCTGGCCCTGTCGAACAAGGAATTCGACGTTGTCGTCCTCGAAAAGGCCTCGGAATTGGGTGAGATCGGGGCCGGAATCCAGCTCGGCCCGAACGCGTTCCATGCGCTCGACTATTTCGGCGTCGGTGCCGCCGCGCGCGAGAAAGCCGTCTTCATCGACATGCTGCGCCTGATGGATGCGGTCAGCGGCGAAGAGATCATCCATATCCCCCTCGATGCGCCCTTTCGCGAGCGGTTCGGAAACCCCTATGCGGTGATTCACCGGGCCGACCTGCACGGCGTGCTTCTGGATGCCTGCCGGGCGCGCGCGAACATCGATCTCAGGGTCAATTGCGAGGTCGAGGGGTATGCGCAAGACGGCGCCGGCGTGTCGGTGCGGCTTGCCGGCGGCGCGCCGATTGCGGCCGGCGCCCTGATCGGCGCGGACGGGCTGTGGTCGAATGTGCGCAGCGCCGTGGTCGGGGACGGGGCGCCACGGGTGTCGGGGCATTCCACCTACCGCTCGGTGATCCCGTTCGAGGAGATGCCCGAGGAGCTGCGTTGGAATGCCGCCACGCTGTGGGCCGGCCCCAAATGCCACATCGTCCACTACCCCCTCTCGGACTGGAAATACTTCAATCTCGTCGTCACCTATCACAATGATGCGCCCGCGCCGGTCGCGGGCAAGCCGGTGACGAAGGACGAAGTCCGCAAGGGGTTCGCGCATATCCATGAGAGTGCGCGAAAGATCATCGAGATCGGAAATGATTGGCGGCTTTGGGTGCTGTGCGACCGCGACCCGGTCGAAAACTGGGTCGACGGCCATGTGGCCCTGCTGGGGGATGCCGCCCATCCGATGATGCAGTATTACGCGCAAGGTGCCTGCATGGCGATGGAGGATGCGGTGTGCCTGTCGCACAACCTCGATGTCCATCGCGGAGATATTCACGCCGGTCTGATCGCCTATCAGGACCAGCGCCTGGTTCGCACCGCGCGGGTCCAGATCGGGGCCCGCGTGATCGGCGACCTCGTCAATCACCCCGAGGGGATGCATGCGCGGGTTCGAAACGAGATCATGCGCGCGATGAGCGTGGACGATTACTACGACCGGCTCGCCTGGCTCTACGGCAGCACGGGGCTGAGCGGGGCGGCCTGAATCCCGGGTCGCGGTCCCGTCGCCGGTCGTGCCATACTTGGCCCACCAAACAAATACAAGGACATGGAGATCACGATGAAAACAATCGAGATATCCCCCGAAGAGATGCAAAGCCGCGTGTCGCGTTTTCGGGAATTGAAGCCGCTCCGGGCAGCCGAGAGCCTTGATATTCCGCAGGAAGCCAAGGACGTGATTTATGCGCGCGAGCTGCTGTCGGTGATCGGGCTCGGCGGGACGGAAGACACGCCGGTCAATCAGGGCGCGCCGATTCAGGGCTCCGGCGGCATCACCATGACCCATGCCGTGTGCCCGCCCGGCACGGGACCGGAGCTGCACAACCATCAGCAAACCTACGAGACCTTCACCGTTCTGCGGGGCCGGTTCGAGGTGACCTGGAACGACGACGGCGCACAGCGAATCGAACTCGACGAGTTCGACACGATTTCAGTGCCGCCGGGTGTTTGCCGGGCGTTTCGCAACATCGGCGACGACGAAGGCATCCTGCAGGTGGTGATCAGCGGCGGTGTTCACGACATGACCGACATTGCCTTCACGCCGGCCATCGCCGAGAAACTGGCGGGCTATGGCGAGAATGTCGTGGCGCAGTTCGAGGAGCGCGGCATGCGTTTCACGGCCGGTGTGGATGCCGCCTGACGGCAGCGTTATTTATCAAACGATCAATAAGGGCGGCCCCGCGGGCCGCCCTTTTTCATGCCCGCATGGATTGATAAGGATCAATGCTGCACCCGGCATTTGAGCCGATGGTGACAGGACATCATAAAGGGAAACCGAAATGAGCTATCGATCCATTTGCGTCGGCCTATTGCCTGGCGATGCCCGAAACGAAGCGACCCTGGATGCGGCCTTCCGGCTGGCGGCAGAACGGGACGCCCATCTGACCGGCATGCTGCTGATCCCGCCGTTAAACATTCCGGTCTATGCCGCGATTCCGCTGCCGGACGATGTCATGTCCGACTATTACAAGGACGCGGACAAGGAAGCCGACGGATTGGGCACGGTGTTCGAGGACGGATGCCGGGCGGCGGGCGTAACGTCGTTCGAATGGCAGGGCGGTGCGCAGAATATCGTGCAAAGCCTGCAAGACATCGCACCGGTGACGGATCTGTTCGTGCTGACCCAGCATGCCGGCGGTGACTATGGCTGGCTGATCGGTGAAGCCAGCCTGGCGCTCGGTGTGCCGATCATGGCGATTCCGGAGGCCGGCAATTTCGAGACAATCGGCAAGACGGTGCTGCTTGCATGGACGCCGCGGCGCGAATGCGCCCGCGCCGTGCGTGATGCATTGCCGCTGCTGCAGGAGGCCGATCGCGTGGTTGTCTTCCGTGGCAACGCCGAAGATGGCGGCCGGGACGTGGAACTCGGTGCCTATCTGGCGCGCCATGGCGTCAAGGCCGAGATCAAGCATGTGACCACCAACGAGGTCTCGATTGGTGACTCTCTGCTGAATACGGTCACGGATGAAGGCTGCGACATGGTCGTGATGGGTGCCTATGGGCATTCCCGCGTGCGCGAGCTGGCATTCGGCGGCGTGACGCGGAATGTTCTGGAACACATGACCGTCCCGACCCTGTTGTCCCACTAGCGGGTGATGCCGTCTGTGCGGCTATGACGCCGCCGCAGCTCAAACGGGTGCTGACGCTGCCGCTGCTGACGATGTACGGCGTCGGCACCACCGTGGGCGCGGGAATCTATGTTCTCACCGGCGCGGTGATCGACTCCGCAGGTGCCCTCGCACCCTTGAGTTTTCTGGTGGCGGCATGTCTGGCCGGCCTGAGCGCGGCAAGCTTCGCCGAACTGAGTGCGCGCTTTCCGCGCTCTGCCGGCGAGGCGCTTTATGTGCGCGAGGGATTGCGGATGCCCCGCCTGTCGCTGGCGGTGGGCCTCCTCGTCGCCGCGGCGGGCATCAGCTCTTCGGCGGTACTGACCAAAGGGTTTGGCGGGTACCTTGGGCTCGCGCTCGATTGGCCAACACCTATTCTGACCATACTGCTGCTCGCGGCACTGGTTTCGCTGGCGATCTGGGGAATCCGGGAGGCGGTGACGGTCGCCGCCGTCATCACGGCCGTGGAGGTGGCGGGCCTCCTCGTGGTGATCTGGGTGGCGCGCGACGGGCTGGCGGACACGGGCGCCTGGGTCGAGACGATCCTGCATGATGCGCGGCGCCCTGCATGGGGTGCGCTTGCCTCTGGGGCCGTGCTGGCATTCTTTGCCTTCATCGGGTTCGAAGACATGGTGAACGTCGCGGAGGAAGTGCGCGATGTCCGGCGCACGATGCCACGGGCCATCCTGCTGACCCTGCTGATCACCGTGATTCTCTATGTCTGCGTATCTTTGGTCGCCTTGCTGAGCGAGTTCGGTGTCGCTCTGGGACGGAGCGATGCGCCGCTGGCCGAACTCTATGCGAACGCCACCGGCGGGTCGCCGTTGCCGATCGTTTTCATCGGCACCCTCGCTATTGTGAACGGGGCGCTGATCCAGGTCATCATGGGGTCGCGCGTGCTCTATGGGCTCGCGGCGCAGGGTCAAATCGCCGGCGTGTTTGCAAAGGTGCATCCGACGCGCCTGACCCCGATTGTCGCAACACTTGTCGTGGGTTTCCTGGTCGCGTTGCTGGCCCTGTTCTTTCCGCTGGAAGCGCTGGCGCGGGCCACATCGGTGGTCGTTTTGAGCGTGTTCACACTCGTGAATCTTTCATTGGTCGCGCTCAAATGGCGCGGCGAGACCACGCATGAATCCCATTTCCGAGTACCGGTCTGGGTGCCATTGGGGGGCGGGTGTGCGAGCGCCGGCTTGGTCGTTTATCAACTCTGGGCGTTTGTCATCTGAATCTAACTGCGCGGGCGAAAGTCCAAAACATCCCGTGACCGTGTCGGTTTTTCCGCGTCGCTTGTAGCGGGCGCGGCGGTACATTCCACAGGTAGACGAAAGACCCGACCGCCCGGATCGGACCAACGCGACTGGAGCCAATGGCTCGAGCGCGGCAGATCCACATGCACTCGACTGCACTGCGCAGCCTCTGCTATCCGCAAGAGACCACCGAGAAGATCGAGCGCCAGACGTTGTTCACGTGTGCCGTCGAAGACAACGATATTGTTGGCGATAAGAACTTGCGCGCCGGCAATTTCGGAATTTTCGTAGGCAGCAAGCCCGCGAAGATATCCGCCACGCTCTGCCAACAAAATACCCGGCGGGTGCGCGTCGTCCGGTCCTGCCGCCATTCTCCTGTTTGCGAAGCGACGCCAGTCCTCAAGCGATAGTTTGCGATTTGCCTCACGGGCCAGCGGATAGGCCAAATCCAGCCTGTCCTTTGTGAGCGCATACACAGATATGTTGCTGGCGGGCAAAATATAATCCCAATTGATTGTCGGTCTGTGATTTCCATGAGATCATAATTTCAAGAGAAATCATTGACGTGGCTCAATCGGGCAATTCATATATTGATAAACTCTAATATAATGGCGATTTATTGATGTCTGGGCGTGTCCGGAAAAGGAAACGACAATGACTGAATATTCGAAACTGGAAGAGAAGCCAGTGAATCATAGCTGCGATACCTGCGATGTGCGTCACAAGGCGATGTGTGCGGCAGTGGATTTCGAACATACCGCGCAGCTGCAGGCGATCGTCAGCCACCATAATTATTCACCGGGGCAGGTGATTTTCGAAGAAGGCGACCCGGCCGAGTTTGTATTCAACATCTCCGCCGGCGAAGTGAGGCTCTACAAATTGTTGCCGGACGGACGCCGCCAGGTGACCGGGTTTCTGGCGCCGGGTGACTTTCTGGGCTTGGTTGCCGACAGAGCCTACGCTTACGGCGCGGAAGCGATTGGCAGAGTCGAATTGTGCTGTATGGGCCTGAGCGGTCTCGAACGGCTGCTTTCCGATATTCCGCCGGTCCGTGAAAAGCTGCTGGATATGAGTCGCGACGAACTCGCGGCGGCGCAGGAGCAGATGCTGCTGCTCGGCCGCAAGACCGCGCGCGAGAAAATTCTTTCCTTCCTGCTCTATCGCCACAGTCACCTGCGGCGCACGGATAGCGATGCGAGTATCGATCTGCCGATGTCGCGGACCGATATTGCGGATTACCTCGGGTTGACCATCGAGACGGTCAGCCGGACGTTCACGGCGCTGCGGGAGGAGGGCTTGATCGAACTGCCCAATCCCCACCACGTCATATTTCCGGATATCGATGCCGTGCGGGACGCCGCCGAGACTGCGTAGCGGCTGGAGCGTATTCGGGATCGCAGTCGGCAGGGGTGACGCGAATTGTCTTCGATCATTGACGTGCGTCAACGTGCTTTATGCAGGTCTCCTCTAGGTTCCACATGAAACTTGGAATTTTGCCGGAGGACTTCGATCAATGACCTTGCGCCATATCCGTCTTGAACTTGGACGCGACCGGGACTTTCCCGAAGGCAGCGTCGAGCGTGGCTATGAGTTCGCCGCGCCGCTAACCGATGACGGACATCTGGATCGTGATGAATGGCACGATGTGCGTGACAAATGCACGGTCCGTCGTTTCTGGCACAACGAGCCGGACGAGCACGGGCATCTGGTCCATCGCGGGAGTGGCTGGGCGTTTCATTATGACGATGAGCCGGCCGACGCGGATGAACCGTTGTTCAAACTTGACCGGCACACGTTGGTGCAGGGTGAGTATGTCTCGATCACCGAGCATGACGGCGTGCTGCGCACATTTCGAGTGGTCCAGGTGCGCTGAACGAGGCCGGAATCGGATGGGCCGCTGATCACATATTGGTCGTCTTGCGCCGCCGGTTTTCCAGGCGAATCGAATAGTAATTCCCGGCGAATATGATCAGCGCACCGATCAGCACCGGCAGCTGGGCGGTTTCGTTGTAGAGCAGAAGCCCGACCGCCACGATCAGCGGCAGGCGCATGAAGTCCATCGGCACCACAATCGTCTGGTCCGCGATCTGAAGTGCCTTGGCGGTGCAGTAATGCGCGGACAGGCCGACCGCGCCGACGACGAACAGCCAGAACAATTGCAGCCAGTCGGGAGTCACCCAGACGAACGCCGACAATGCGATGCCCATCGGCAACTGGATGACCGACATGTAGAGCAGGATCGCGATCGGCGCGTCGGTGCGGGTCATGTATTTCGTGATCGACAGGGTCATGGCGAAACCGACCGCTGCGCCCAGTACGGCCAGCGTGCCATGGTCGATGGCCGCGAACCCGGGCCGCAAGATGATCAGAATGCCGATGAAACCGAAGACCACCGCAACGACGCGGCCGCGGTTCAGTCGCTCACCCAGGAACAGCACGGCCAGGATTGTTGCCCAGATGGGCGCCGTGAACTCGATGGCGAAGACTTCGGCCAGCGGCAGGAGCCCGATCCCCGTGATCCAGCCGAGCTGGGCGGCGAAATGGACGAAGTTTCGCCCGAACTGGAGCTTCAGGCTGTTGGTGCGCCAGATCGCGCGGCCCATGGACAACGCGAACGGCAGCAGGATCAGCAGTGCGCCGAGGCTGCGGAACAGCATGATTTCGAAACTGTGAATCTCGCCGGACAGCTCGCGCACTGCGACGGCCATCAGTGTGAACGACAGCAACGTGCCCGTCATCCAGGCGACGGCCTGTATCAAAGGCACCGGGGGCTTCGCGATGCGCGGAAGCTGAGCTGTCATATCGAATGGATCCGGCAACCGGCCGCCTGCTGCGGCCGGCGCAAGGCTAGCCGAGCCGGTCGACCGACAGGTCGTCGGCCACCTTGGCGAGGTTCTCCAACAGCGGGTCGGGTAGCGGAATGCCGTTGGCGGTCCGGTCCGCATAGGCGGCGTGGGTGCCTTCGCCGGGCAGGCGCACCCTTTCGACGCCAGGCAGGGTGGGCGAGCCGTGCATTTCCGCGATCACCGCATCGACCTGCTTCTTGAACTCATCGACATCCATGAAAGCGGAAATGTTCACCGCCAGATAGAACTGGCCGGTATTGGTGGGCGATGCCGCATCCGCGTTCATGTCCACGACGTTCTTGCCGAAATGGGCGCCGTTGAGTGTGCCGGCCAGAATGCCGAAGATCAGCGCCAGCCCGTAACCTTTGGGGCCCCCGATCGGCAGCAGATACCCGGTGTCCGCCTTGCTGGCATCGGTCAGGGGGTTGCCGTCATGGCCGACCATCCAGCCCTCCGGCATCTCGATGCCGCGCTGGGCATAGACCTTGACCTTGCCGTAGGAGGTGACGGTCGTGGCCATGTCGAGGACGATTGAATCTTCCTTGTCGGCCGGGACCGACACGGCGATCGGGTTGGTCGAGAGCAGCGCCTCGGTGCCACCCCAGGGCGGCAGATGGTTGGCGCTGCCAACCGCCACATAGAGGCCGATCATGTCGTGCTCCAACGCCATGTTGGAGTAGACACCAGCCGCACCCGCATGATTCGAACTGTGCAGGCCGGCCCAGGCAACGCCGGCTGTCTTGGCCTTCTCGATGGCCACTTCCGCAGCCCTGTGGACGACGAGATGACCCATCGCGTTGTCGCCATCGATCAGCGCCATCGCGGTGCGTTCCTTCTCGACCTTGATTTCGGGGGTCGGGTTGAATCCGCCCGACTTGAGGCGCCCGATATATCCGGGCAGCCGGAAAATGCCGTGAGAATCCTTGCCCAGCATGTCGCCTTCGGCCATCAGCTTCGCCACGGTTGCCGCGTCGGCGTCGGGCATGCCGGCCGCGGCGAAGCAGCGCGTCATAAAAGCCTCGATCTGGTCGCGCGTATAGCGCTGCATCGTGTTTGCGTCGGCCGGCATATTTACTCTCCCCAAAAACAGAATTCTTGTTGGGCGCAGCATAGACAAAAAACAGAGCACCCGGCGAGTGGCCGGCGCAAATTACTCCTGTTCTCCGGTGGATGAAGAATGCAGCATGTGCGCGAGGAGCACCCAACCGATGCCTGAAATCAAATTCGAAGACCGCAGCGTTACCCAATTGGCCGCGGATATGCGCGACGACCGGACGAGCGCCGCCGCGCTCGCCGAGGCCGCGATTGCCAACCATGAGGCCGGTGACGCCACATTTGGTGCCTACAAGACGTGGGACCCCGCGCGATTCCGCGCCGAGGCCGACATCGCCGACCGGGCGTTCGCGGCCGGCATCGATCTTGGGCCGCTCCAGGGTATTCCGGTCTCGGTGAAGGATTTGTACGGCGTGCGCGGCTATCCGACCTTTGCCGGGTCGCCGCGCGAACTGCCGCCGGAATGGCGCCATGAAGGCCCGGTGATCCGGGCATTGCGCGGCCAGCTCGCGGCGTTCTCCGGCAAGACCCATACTGTCCAGTTCGCCTTCGGTGCGCTGGGCACGAACCCCCATTGGGGCACGCCGCGCAACCCCTGGGATGCCGACGATCATCGCGCACCCGGCGGCTCCAGCGCCGGTGCCGGGGTCAGCCTTTGGGAGGGCTCGGCGCTGCTGGCGATGGGCACCGACACGGCGGGTTCGGTGCGCATGCCCGCCAGCATGACCGGGACCGTGGGGATCAAGACCACACAAGACCGCTGGTCGACCGAGGGCATCACGCCGCTGAGCAGCACGCTCGACACACCCGGCGTGCTCGCGCGCTCGGTTGCCGACGCGGCGCTGGCGTTCTCGGTGATCGACCCTGATGTCTGTCCGGACCCCGAGAGCTTTCTGGCCGACGTGGAAACGGCCCATGTCGGCGATTTCCGGATCGGTGTTTGCGAGACCTTCTTTGCCGATTGCGACCCCGGTGTCGCGGAAGGCGTCCGGGCGGCCCTGGCGGAACTCGAATCTGCGGGCGCGCGGATCACCCAGGTGGAATTTCCCGGCCTCGACGAAGTCGACCAGATTTTCCGGACCGGCGGCCTGTCCGCGTTCGAGTTTGCCAGTTTCATCAACGACGTGTTGCCGGACTTTCTCAAGGATATCGACCCGATGGTCGGGTCGCGCTTCGACAAGATGACGGGCCTGACCGCGGCCGATTATCAAAGCCGCCGGCGCCGGATGGCGGCGCTTTCGACCGCGGCACACGCCGCGATGGCCGATGTGCATGGGGTCGTCGGGCCGACGATCCCGATCACCCCGCCGAAAATCGCCGATGTGCAGGACCCCAAGGCCTATATGAAGGCGAACCTGATGGCGGCGCGGAACACGACCGTCGCCAATCTTCTGGCGATGAGTGCGGTGACGATCCCGGTGGCACTCGATGGGGCGGGCATGCCGGTCGGGCTGCAGATCAATTGTGCGGGCGGTGATGACGCGCGCGCCGTGGCCATCGCACGGGCGTTCGAGAAGGTGCTGGGTACCGCGCGGCAGCGTCTGGGTATGCCGCCGCTGGCATCCTAGGCGCGGGTTTACGCGCCGGCGCGTTCTTCCGCCCTGGCCGCGATCGCGATGATCCGTTCCATGGTGCGCAGGACGGGCCGTTCGATCAGCTTGCCGTCGACCACGACGAGGCCCGTGTTGGCCGCCGCAAACGCCGCCACGATCTTGCGGGCATGGGCGATCTCGTCGGCGCCGGGTGAGAAGATCCCGTTGATGATCGCGATCTGGTTGGGGTGGATCGCGCCCTTGCCGGTGAAGCCCAGCCGCGCGCTGGCTTCGGCCTCCTGGCGCAACCCGTCGAAATCCTTGAGGTCGAGCCAGGGCACGTCGATCGCATCGACCCCGGCGGCCGCGGCCGCGTGGACGACCCGCGAACGGGCATAGAGCAGCGGTTCCCAGGCATATTCGCAGCGCAGATCGGCGGCGAGATCGACGCCGCCGAACAGCAGGGAATCAATGCGGGTGCTCGCATGGGCGATGTCGTAGGCCGCTTCGAGCCCGTGGTTGGTTTCAATGATGATCTGCAGGCGCACCGGCAGGCCGAGTTCGTCGAGCCGGTCGGAGACGGTCCTGACTTCCTCGGCCGAATTGACCTTGGGCAGCATCAGGGCCGGGGGCGGGGACCCGGCGTCGTAAATCGCCTCAAGGTCCGCCTGCCCGTAGCTGCTACCGATCTCATTCACGCGGACGATCCGCTCCACCCCGTCGTCGATCTGGCCCCCGGCGGCCTGCGCATCGGCGAAGATCGCGAGCATGTTTTCCCGCGCGGCATCCTTGTCGTGGGGCGCCACACCGTCCTCGAGCTCGACACAGACGATGTCCGCACCCGACCCGAGGGCCTTGGTGAACATCGACGGATCGGTGCCGGGGGAAAAGATGAAGCTGCGGCGCGGCTGAATGGAGACAGACATTGGTGATCCCAAATTTGTTCTGGTGCGTAAAATAGCAGATGCGCGAGCGCGATGAGCATGTTTCGAGGCGCCCTTGCATTCGCTATTATCGGCGCAAAGCAGCACCTGACCGGGAAAAACCGGAACAAGTTTTTTGCGGTTGAGCGTCGCGACCGGGTCTGCGGCATGTGATAAACCCGCACGCAGAACACAACAGGGAAGAGACGGCCCGCAATGTCCGCCGCCAAACCGACTGTCGCCATCCTGGTGACGATGGATACCAAGGCCCCCGAGGCGCTGTTTGTCGCGTCGTGCCTGACGAGCGCCGGCACCACGCCGTGGATCGTCGACCTCTCCCTGATGCCTCATGACAGTGCCGGCGCCGATATGACCGGCGGCGATGTTGCGCAAGCGGGCGGGCACAGCTGGGACGCCCTGGCGAAGATGGACCGCCGCGCCGCCTCCGACGCGATGCTGGAGGGCGCCATCAAGGTCGTGCGGGGCCGTTTCGACGACGGACAGCTGGCCGGTGCGATTGGCCTGGGCGGCGCCAACGGCACGACCATGGCCTGCGCGATCATGCGCGCGCTGCCCTATCTGGTGCCCAAGGCGATGGTGAGCGCGGTCGCGGCGACCGCCGCCGTGCAGTGGTATGTGGCGGAAGCCGACATCGCCATGCACGCCTCGATCGGCGATGTGGCGCTCAACCGGATCACCAAGGCGGCGATGGAAAATGCCGCAGTCGGTGTGGCCGCCGCCGCGTGCCACCGGGCCGGGAAGGCCGCGCAGACGGAAGACCATCCGCCGCTGGTCGCGATCTCGTCCTTCGGCGGCACGGCGGGCTGCGTCGACCGGGTGCAGGCACAGATCGAGGCGCAGGGGTTCGAGGTTATTCTGTTCCACGCCTCGGGCATCGGCGGCCGCGCGCTCGAACGGCTGGCGCGCGAGGGCGAGCTGGCCGGGGTGCTCGACATCACCACCCATGAGCTGACGGATTTCGTCACCAACGGCGTGTATGACGCCGGCGGCGAGCGGCTGACGGGTGCGGGCGCCATGGGGCTGCCGCAGGTCGTCGTGCCGGGCGCGATCGACCATTCGAATTTCTGGACCGGGCAGGTCCCCGAGCGTTACCGCGATCGGGAATTCTTCCAATACAACGCGCAGAACCTTCTGATGCGGACCAATGCCGACGAGATGGGCGAACTGGGCCGGGCCTTTGCCGAACGCCTCAACGCCGCGACGGGTCCGATCCGCGTGCTGGTACCGCTCGAGGGGTATAGCGAGCATACGAAGCGCAAGACCTACGACCTCGCCGAGAATGAACTTGGCACGTGGAAGCAGCCCGATACGGACCATGCGTTCAGCCAGGCCCTGCGCGAGAATTTGACCACCGGCACGGTCGAGGAACTCCCGTGCCATATCAACGATGCCGCCTTTGCAGATGCCTGCGTGGCGGCCTTTCTTGAAATCATCGGGTCCGCACCGGGCGGCACCCGCACATCCGGAGCAACGTGATGAGTCTTTCCATTGAGGTCGAACATTATGAGACCGATGTCCTGATCGTCGGCGGCGGCGCGGCGGCCACCATGGCCGCATTTGAGTGCGCCACGGCCGGCGTCAAGACAATCCAGGTCACCAAGGGCCGCGCGACCAGCGGCACGACCACGGTTGCGCGCGGCGGGTTTGCCGCCGCGATGGGCAAGGACGACAGCCCCGCCCAGCATCTGGAAGACATCCTGAAATATGGCGGCGAGCTGATCGATCCCGAGATGGCGCGGGCCTGGTGCGAGGACATCGTCCAGATCGTCAAGGATCTCGAGGAATGGGGTGCGGAGTTCATCCGCGGCGAGGATGGCGAGCTCGACCTGAAGATGTTCCCCAACCACTCCCATCCGCGCGCGTGTCATCACTACGACACCACGGGCAACATGGTGACCAAGGTCCTGTCGAAGCGCCTGCGCGGCGACGACCGCATCGAGAAGCATTCGCTGACCGCGATCGTCGATCTGGTAAAGCATGAGGGCCGCGTCGTCGGCGCCTGGGGCGTGGATTACCGCAACGCCAAGCTGGTGACCTACGCCGCGCAGCAGGTGATCCTCGCGACCGGCGGCGGCAGCGGCCTGTTCTATGTAAACGACAACCCGCCGCAGGTGACCGGCGACGGCTATGTCATGGGCTTCCGTGCGGGCGCCGATCTGCTCGGTATCGAGATGATCGATTTCCAGGCCATGTGCTGCTCGCCCGAAGAACTGTTCGGCTTCGCGCCCCATCCCACCGGTTTCATCAATGCCGGTGCGGTGTTCCGCAACGAGGACGGCGAGGAGTTCCTCAAGCGCTATTTCCCGGACACGGCCGAGAAGTCATCGCGCTCCGAGGTGATCCTGGCGATGGCCAAGGAAATCCATGCGGGCCGCGCCGGCTCCACGGGCGGTATCTACATGGATGCGACGGCGATTCCGATCGAGACCATTCAGAAGCAGATTCCGCATGTCTACAAGACCTGCCTCCACCGGGGCATCGATATCACCAAGACGCCGCTCGAAGTCGCACCCGGCAGCCACACCTGGCTCGGCGGGCTGGACGTCGACACCCACGGTCAGAGTTCGATCCCGGGCCTGTTCGCCGCGGGCGAGACGGCCGGCGGCATCCATGGCGGCAACCGCATCGGCGGGTCGGCCCTGGCCGCGTCGCTGGCGTTCGGCCGTCGTGCCGGCCGCAAGGCGGCCGAGCTGGTCGGCTCGGCGCCTGTCGAGGTTCCGGCGTTGGGCGACAACGCGATCCCCGAAGAAGAGCGCGCGTGGCTTGCCGGCCTGATGGAGCGGGCCGAGGGCCCGTTCCAGGGCGATGTGCGGATGCATTGCCGGATGCTGGCCCATGACAAGCTGGGTCCGATCCGTGATGAAGAGACCCTTCGTGAGGCGCTGGCCGAGTATGAGCGCATCGAGAATGAGGATTTGCAGACCCTGCGGCTGTCGGAAGAGGCCCGCGAGACCGGCAAGGGCCGGGGCGAGGAAATCGAGAGCGCGCTGTCGATCCGCAACCTGGCGCTTCTGGGCCGGATTCTGGCGACGGCGGCGCTGGAGCGCAAGGAAAGCCGCGGCGCCCATTACCGGCTCGACTATCCCGAACCCAATGATGCCGAATGGCGCAAGGTCACGCGTCTGCATCACACGGATGACGGCGGTATCGAATTCTCGACCGATCCGGTAAAAAACGTCGCGGGCGGCGCCTGAACAGGCAAAATTCGCGGGCCGGTGGTCGCGGGCGAGGCACAAGTTCTGTGACCCTCGTACCGCTGACCGGGGGCCGGAAAATATGCGAATTTGGCCAAAGACCAGATTGCGTGGTGCGAACCAATACATCCCTTTGATTGCGCCGCATAAACGGATATGGTCTGAACTGAATTGTAAGCCTGTTTGGGGGCATCGACGCAGCGCGCGTTGGCTGGCCTCAGGCGGGGAATTTGATCAAAAACTGTAGCCTTGAGAAAGTGCTGGGAGAAGAGAATGCGATACGGAACGGCGAATTTCGGCATTGCCGGAGTCGATTGGCAGGAGAAGGTCAACTGGGACCGCCTGCGCAACTATCGGCTCGAGCGCGCGCGCGACATGATGAAGAAGGCTGGCCTTGGCGCCATGCTTTGCATGTATGACGAGAACGTCCGCTACATCACGGGCACGCTGACGCCAGGCTGGAACCGCCTGAAGCCGGGCCTGCGCTATGCGCTGCTGTGTGGCGATGCCGCACCGGTGCTGTTCGAGCAGGGCGATATCGGCATGCAGGTCGAGCGCCATGCGCCGTGGATCCCGCCCGAGAACATTCGTTATTCCTACGCATGGATCAAGGGTGCTGCCGGCGGTGCGTCGAAGCAGCAGGTGACCAAGTTCACCAACGCGATCAAGGAAGAGATGGCCCGTTTTGGCGTCGCCGGCGAGAAGCTGGGCGTTGATTTCGTGGACATCAACATGATGAACCACTTCGCCGAAGAGGGCATCGAGTGGGCCGACGGCATGTCGCCGATGATGGACGCCCGCGCGGTCAAGAGCAAAGACGAGCAGGAATGTGCCCGTATCGTCGGCGCGATCGGCGATGCCGCCCATTGGGAGTGCATGAAGTTCCTGAAGCCGGGTATCACCGAGAACCAGGTGACCGCGCACATCATGAAGTTCCTGTACGACATTCCGGGTATGGAAGATGTCGAGGACGTCATCGTGTCCTCGGGTCCGAACACCTGGCCGAACTGGCGTAACTTCGGTGACCGTATCATCCAGCCGGGCGACATCGTCTTCATGGATTTGGCGGCGCTGACGTGGAATGGCTACAAGTCCTGCTACTACCGCACCTATTGTGTGGGCCGCGAGCCGACGCAGGAGATGAAGGACGTTTACTCCGAGGCGCTCGATTGGCTGCAGTCGTCGATGGAAGCGGTCAAGGTCGGTGCCACGACCCGTGATATCGCGCTGAAATGGCCGTCGGCCAAGGAAGCCTGGGGTTACGAGGAAGAAGATCAGGCCGCCGCGAACCTGTGGGGCCACGGCCTGGGCCTTGCCCAGTACGATCCGCCCGTCATCTCGCGCATCTGGTCCCTCGATCATCCGATCGAGATCCAGGAAGGCATGGTCTTCGCGCTCGAGACGCAGCACGGCATTCCGTTCAAGTTCGGCGTCCGCATCGAGGAGATGCAGATCGTCCATGCGGACGAGACCGAGGTCATCACCAACTTCCCGGTGAACCAGATCACGGTCGTCGACCCGATGCCGCACTAACCCTGCGGTGTTGAGCTTCGCGACGGAGCTTAAAATTTGAATTGGTTCGGCCGGGCGGCTTGATCGCCCGGCCGAATTGATAACTGGCCCCGGTTTTCGGGCCCAAACTTGGAAGGTGCAGGAACATGGCGAAGTTCGTGGTG
>Ga0070727_10001586_pt1 | contig 23752 bp, 24 predicted proteins | sample tdAd472_FD_66722 | JGI IMG/M metagenome (GOLD analysis project Ga0070727, IMG submission 66722) | Marine sediment microbial communities from the Atlantic coast under amendment with organic carbon and nitrate - tdAd47.2 | ecosystem: Environmental > Aquatic > Marine > Coastal > Sediment | place...
CCAGTTCTGTTTTGATCAACTGGCCGGCCATAAAGTAAAAGGTGATGATATACCAGCTCTTGGCCAAGGCATATTTAAAGGAAATAAAAAATGAATCGGAAGTTAGGGTTGTACAAAATATCCAACCCAAGTGTAGCAAAAGCAATAAGGTAATGGGGTGTTTAAAGAATGCGGCACTCGTCTCTCTTCCATACCGAATCAAATGGAGCAGGTAGATGAGCATAATACCTACCATCAGTGGTTCGGTGGGAAGGTCGGTGCCAAAGCCATTGGGCAAGTGAACCTCGCTGGATAAAGGGAGGCAGATGAGTAAGAGGTAAAACACTTTGCGGAAATCGACTAGCGTAAGAAAGACCAATAACAGAAAAACAGGTAACCCTAACAAAAAGAGTTGACCACTGGCAATACCAGCGAATAAGCTAAGCAATAATAAGCTAGCGAATAGACTGAATTGCCCTTGAGGAGTGGCTAGGTCTAGTGATATGGAGTTACTCTTCAGAAAAGATCTCACGCCAATTGATGTCTTTGTAAGTATCAAACAATAAAACCCCGATTACGCTAAATAGAAAAGCGACCATGGTGGCGGCCAGGACAGTAATGGTGCGCTTAGGGCGAGATTTTATGATGGGTACATCCGCCTCTTCTATCAATAGTAAAGTAGAAATAGGAGATTCAAATGCCGTTTTATATTGTTTCATTTTCTCCTGAACCTGGCCCAGACTCAAATTGGTTTCAAAATACTGTCGCTCCACTATAGATATTGGAGCCATACCTTCATTGAAACGCTTTAATTGTGCCGTCAAAAAAGTCACTTCATCTTCTAGGCCTGCTACTTTGGATTGAATATTCCGGATCGTATCCCGCTGTCCTTTTTGAGCCTTCAGGGAGATGACTCGGGCTTTATTAAAAGCCAATTGCGAGCGAGATTGATTCAGTTTTTCGGTCAGGCTTTCAGTTTGGGCATCTGAATTATAGATGCCGAAGGTATCCCGTAATTGAGCTAGGGAGTCGCCGTATATTTTGAGGTAAGCTTCTTTGGTCTCAATATCTTTTTGAAAAGCGGCAATCGTTTTTTGTTGGCCTTCTTTGAGTAAACGTTGGGTGATTTGACCAATCTTTTCTCGTGCAGAACGAGCCATAGCTGCGGCTAATGCTGGATCCTGATCCTCCATCGTCAATTGCAAGGCATCTCGTTTGGTCTTTTTTATATCATATAAATCAAAAAAGACCTGCTTGACGTAGTAAGCCGCTTTGCTAGCCTTCGGATCGATATCATAATGTTGGTACAATTGGAAAGAATCGATGAGAAAGTTGATTAACTCATTGGATTCGGCGATGGTGAGTACGCGGTCGATATCATTGGTATTACCAAATAATTCGGGCTTGAGATTGCCTTGGCTGAATAGCATTTCTGGCTTAGCCTGATCGGGACTAGCGACGATAAAAGTAGTACTGGCTTGGAAATAGACAGGTAGTAGTAAAACGATAATGGAACTGCCGATACCCGCTAGCAGGCAAATAAGTATAATCGGTTTTTTCCATTTAAACAGGGTCTTCAGAATGCCAAGTAAATTGTCTTTATGATCCATTTAGGTCGTAGTTTCTTAAAGCACTAAAATTTTAAACCACTTCAGCCCTACCTACAGGCGATAGGTCGTCGTAGGGGGAGCGAAGTATTTGGTGTTTGATAGAAAAATCAACAGATTAGTCTTTGGGTGGGGTGATTGATTTTCCGGCAAAAGTAAACAAATTTAGCGTTTAAATGGCCGTTTGTTCAGGCGGTAAAATAGCAGGGCTGAAAATCGGGCCGCTACGACATTTCTTACTTTGCCTTGTATTTACCTAGCATTTGAAGTGTGCTAATGGGATTGATTAGCTTAAAAAGAAACGCCAAGCCCATGCTCAATGATATGCAGAAGAGAAATTTAACAAACCAGTTGAAGGGCAATTGCGTTTTGACCAAGGCTGCTAGCAAAATTACGCTAACTGAAAAACCGACTATTTGTAAACCTAATTTCCGATGAAAAGTAATGCCCAATAATCGATCTACCAAGATAACTTGGCCTATCCAGACAAGGGCTTGCGTAAAGCAAGTGGCAATAGCAGCCCCTAAAGCGCCCTGTCGGGGAATGAGCCATAGGTTGAGTCCAATATTAAGAACCACACCCAATAGGAAAACCTGATTCATTCGGCCTAAGTTACCATTAGCTGTCAGCAAGGTGCCATAGATGTAGCAACCACAAATGGACAGGAAACTCAACATCAACCAAGCTAAAATATTACCCGTATAAACACTGCCACTATCATACAAATAGATCATCAAGGGTTCTCGAAAAAAGATACAAGCAATGGCTAGACTAAAGGCTCCCGCCCAGATTAAGCGAAAACTCATTTCCAGCAAAGGCTGAAGAGACTCTCCCCGCTTAATCATATTAGAAAACATGGGTAAGAGTAAGGTGGCAAATAATAAGCCGAATATATTACTGGCATCTAATAATCGATAAGCTGTAGCATAGAGTCCCGCCTCATAGGGCCCTTCCATGTGGATACGTTCTATCATGAATGCATCTACTCGCGTGTAAAGCAGCATTAGGAAGATGACTAGGGCATAAGGATAGCTTTTTTTCAAAAGGAGAAGCGTCAGTGGCCAGGAAAAGCGGAAGGACCAATGGGCCATATATCGTCCTACGATACCATAGGCCACCAGAAGCGTTAGGCATAAGGTCAGTGTTTGCGCGTATACAAACCAGCTAATTTGAAAGTCGGCGTGCATGGGGGAATACCAAAGCAAAAAACCACAAAGAAGTATGAGTAATAAACGATCAAGAACAGAGAGTAGGCTATCCGTCCGATATCGACCTAAGCCAGAAATGTTGGAACGCATAAACAATACCAAAGAATTCAGCAACCAATTGATGCCGATAAAAAATAGGAGGTGGAAAGCGGTGAAGTCATAGCCAAATATAATAGCACCGATAAAAAGTACAATGATGTAGAGAATACCTAAGCCCGCCTTGAGTAGTAAAAAATGAGGAAAATACTTACTTAGTAGATAGCGGTGCTGAGCAATATTGCGATTGTTATAGTTTTGAAGCCCAAAATCATTGATGATTTGAAAAACGAAGGCAAAATTGAAGAGAGCATAATACAAACCATAGTCTGCTTCTCCTACCGTATTTTGGATCGTTCTATCAATGCCAAATAGGTAAAAAGGCTTGATCAGTAAATTGATCAAAACGAGCAGTATAATATTGATGAGAAATTCTCGCTTCACTCCGCAAAGCTAAACATTTGCAAATGGGAAGTGCGAAGTCGGAAGACAGAAACTGGAAATGCGGAATGCCAAAATTCCCATTTCGGACTTCGTATTTCCCACTTTTAGGAGATCATACCTGTCTGATGAAGAATAGGTAATTGGCCCCCATAAGTTTGCGCAATTCGTTCATCGGTAAAGTTCTCTTCGGTGTCGCCACAGGCAATGAGGCGCTGATTGAGCAAGATGACTTTATCAAAATATTCACGAACCGTGGATAGGTCGTGATGCACCACCAATAGTGTTTTTCCCTCAGCCGCTAGTTTTTTTAGCAGTTGGATGATCTTTTCTTCGGTGGTCATATCTACACCTACAAAGGGTTCGTCCAAGAAGAAAATATCAGCTTGTTGGCAAAGTGCACGCGCTAGGAATACGCGTTGCTGCTGTCCACCAGATAATTCTCCAATTTGCCTTTCAGAGAGGTTTTCGATTCCCATTTCTTTCAAGGCAGAAAATGCCATGTCCTTGTCTTCCTTGTCTAAGCGCTGGAAAAGTTTTTTGTGGGGATAACGGCCCATCAAAACGACGTCCAAGACGGTAGCCGGAAAACTCCAGTCTACATCGCTTTTCTGCGGTACATATACGACTCTTTTTCTGTTGGCTTTGATGGCTTGACCTTCCACGAGGATTTCTCCGGCGTTGGGATCTAACAAGCCGAGCAAGGCTTTAAATAAGGTAGATTTTCCAGCCCCATTGGGTCCAATGATCCCATAGAGAAACCCATGCTCTATTTCAAGGTATATGTTACTGAGGACAAGCTTTCGTTCGTAAGAAACGGATAAACCTTTGACGGATATAGCTGGTGTTGACATATTAGGCTTGATTTAGGCGACGAAATACAAGTAAAAAGCCGCCGATTAGAATGGCTGCTAAAATTCCAAAAAGAATGAAGTTATTAGCCTGACTTTCTTCTTCGGGCTCAGCGACACTTACTTCTCGACTCAGGGCCTCTACGATGGTTTCTGTATTGTAACGCAACATATCCAGGTAAGTCGGAGCAGGACTATCCTTATCACCGATTGAGTCGGAGTACAATAGGCCACCAATTTGGATGTCATTATCTTTGGCCAACTGCTCCAATAGTTTAGGGTTGACGGTTGTTTCGATAAAAACGGCGGGAACTTTAGAGCTTTTGATGATTTTGTTTAGGCGAACCATATCGGAGGTCTGTACCTCGGCATCGGTGGAGGTGCCTAGCACGGCTTCGACTTGTATGCCGTAGCGTTTGCCGTAATAACGAAAAGCATCATGAGAGGTAATCAAAATTCGTTTGGCCGCTGGAATATTGGCGATCTGGGTGCTGATGTCTTGATCCAGTTCTTCAATCTGCTGTTTGTATAAGCCATAATTGAAGGTGAATTCTTGCTCGTATTGAGGTGCGAGTTGAATCAATGCATCTTTGATATTTTCAATATAGATTAATCCATTTTTCGCATCCATCCAGGCGTGTGGATCGCTAGAGTTTTGATAGGTTTCACTAGAAATGGGTTGAATCCCTTCGGTAATAGTGGTTACAGTGGCTTTGGTCCCCGAATTTTCAATTAATTCATTCAACCAACCTTCAAAGGTCAATCCATTTTTGAGTACAAGATCGGCTTTGTTGACAAGTTGAGCATTGGTTGGGGTGGGTTCATAAATATGTGGATCACCACCAATGGGGACAATGGACTGGACCTCGATTAAGTTGCCCCCAATGACTTCTGCCATATCTGCGAAAATCGAAGCTGTTGAAACGACTAAGGGTTTGTCCTGTCCAAGCAGGAAATGGGGGATCATTAACAATAGTATGAAAAACGGTTTTCTCATGACTGTATTTTTGATTCTCTAATCATTCTGGTGCTAAAGCGGTAGGAGGAAGCAGAAGACATAGTTTCCTATGGTCGCTTTAGCCATCTGTTTTAGTTGGGCCACCAAAATCGTCAGAGGAAGATGTTTTTTGTACAAACAAGTGCTGGCTAACTTTTTTTGAAATGACGATTTCCTTGCTTTCAGCCAACAGGATTTTAATGGAATCATCATAAGCGTATCGCTCTACCAATTTTATCTCCGTCCCGAGCGTCAATTTCATGCGGTCGAGATATTGGAGGAAATCACTGGTATGATCTTGCACCCCTACGATAACCCCTTTCTCTGTTTCCGACATTTCTGCCAATAAGACTTGTTTGCGAAAGGTGAAGACACCATCTTCATCTGGAATTGGATCACCGTGTGGATCAAAACGAGGAAATTGTAGGTATTCATCGAGACGGGTAATTAATTCTCTCGACTGGATATGTTCCAATTGTTCGGCAATATCATGGACTTCGTCCCAGGAAAAGTCAAGTTTTTCTACGAGAAACACCTCCCAAAGACGATGCTTTCGAATAAGTGTTGTAGCGATCTTCTGGCCTATTTCCGTCATGGTAACGCCGCGATAACGCTCGTAATTGACCAAGTCTTTCTCTGACAAGCGTTTGATCATATCCGTTACCGATGCTGCGCTGGTACTCATTGCCGCTGCGATAGCGTTGGTGCTAGCTGGCTTGTCTGCCCGCTCCGCAATTTTATAGATGGCCTTGAGGTAGTTTTCCTCCGTTTGTGAAATGGATTCCATATAACAATTTGGATGCTTTCACAAAGTTAAGTGTTTTTAGGTTAATCTAAAAATTTATTTAGGCAATGTAAAATAAAAACATAGACTATGCTACTAGAACAAGCTACAAAGATCTTATTCGTTTGCATTAAAGCTAAAATTTGCCCGTTTTGAAAGCGATCTTTAAGCTTATTCCGTTTAATGCTCCATTGGGAAGTTGTTCAAATTTCGAATGGTCTACCCATCGATAGCTCATTCCAAGGAATAGTCTAAAAGAGGTTTGTAAGTTTAATTCTATGCCAAGACCGGGCTCTATTAGTGTGAAGCCAGGAGAATTAATAGTGGTACCATGATCACCATCTGCTTCAATTTCGTATTCATTGCTAGAGCCAAACCCTAGGAATACTGGAAAAACCAGATGAATGGCTTCATTAGAATTATGAATATAGGCCAGATAGAGTCCGCCAAATCCATATCCTAATCCCATCGGGTGTTTATTATGTAGTAGCATCCCATTTTGGTCCCATTGCGGGTAATCTGCGCTGAATTTTGCGCTTCTAATTGTACCACTACCGCCAAAACCAATCAGGAAAGAGCGATGGAGTACAATTCCCATCTGTCCTCCGGCTAGTAGGGTAGAAGGACTTTGGATGTCTTGACTGAAAAAATGACTATTAATACTAGGAGATAGATACCAGCCAAAATGCTCTTCAGCTGTTGAACTGAATAGTGTTTTTGGGGCTTCCACTTGGGCCTTCGTTGTAGCATTAATACAAATTAGAAATGGGATGAGAAAAAATAACAGTGAGTTTTTCATCGGAGAATTATTTATAATTTTGAAAAGAGTCTCGGGTTCTTGATGGTATTATTCGGACGTTTGCCAACTGGCATTCACCAGCTTGACCCGTTCTTGCCAAAAGCTAGCTACATCTCCCCTTCCCTTTTGGCAGAGAAAAACTTTAGCGCCATTTTCTCTAGCGTAGGGTGAGCGTAATTCTCCTATGAGTTGAATATCTTCAAATAAGTTGGCAACGTCAGTCCCTAATTCATCATTGATATAGATGATAGCGGTAGGTGAAAAATGGGGGTCAATCCAAAGTCGAAAGTTGTCAGAAAAACTATTACAGTGTGGGAGGTCTTTTACCTTGCCATATAGATTGACGGCACCAGCTTGGCCATAGTTTTCGGCATAGAGTAGAGTGGAAGCCGGATTTTCAGCCTTCTCATAAGCGGTGGTGGCGAGAGCGGCAATTTCCTGCCAGCCATTCATATCAGCATAATCTTGTGGGAGGTCGTAGATTTTTCCATCTTCCCAACGCCAAGGACCATCTAGTCCAATTTCTTCTTTTACCCAATTTCCATAAGTCAGCATTTGATCGAGCGGAAGTACAAAAACGCCTAAGGGCGCAAAAGGAATGATTGAAGCGACCATGATAAAAGGTATCATTATTCTAACCCACAGGGCTTTGGCCCAGTGTTCCCAGCCTACCGCCCCAGCTGCCAAGAGGACGGGGTATATTCCTGCGGTGTAATAACTTTTTCCTCGCGTAATTAGGAACAGTAACACGACCCCTACAACTAGCAAAGCTAGCAAGCGGTAGTTTTTTCCTTTTTGACTGAATAAAAAGAAAAGCCCACCGAACAACAATATAATGGAGGGCATATTGAGGAGTAACTGATCGAGTAGAAAATTGATAGGGTTAATATTGGCTAATTGAGTAGCACTAAGGGTTTCCATATGGCCGATTACTGGAAAATTGTAGGCGTATTGCCATAGGAGGTTGGGCGTGAAAATTAAGAGCGCGATACCTGCGGCTATCCCTGTTTCTTTTTTCCATAGTAAGGATCGGTATGAACTTAGTAACAAGCCGATGATTAAAGCTAATAGATAAAAGGCCGGCGTATATTTATTGAGTAGACTCAATCCGAAAGCTACCCCAAAAGCAAGGATATATTTTTTGTCTTGTGATTGAATGAAGCGAACCAATAAGAAGGTGAAAATGGTCCAAAAGAACACATCAAAAATGACAGGTTGGAACATGGTACTCGCTCTTAAGTACATGGGCGAGACCAGTATACTCAAACCCGCGATAAACTGCGCCCATTTTCCGCCCCCCATATCTCGTGCCATCCATACGGCAAGGATCATCAGCCCACCACCTAAAAGCATGGGCAAAAACCGAATCATAAAGGGAGAATCCCCGAGAGTATGCTGTACGAACCAACTGATCCAACCGATCAGCGGACCATTGGACCAATGACCGAAAGCAGGGTGATTTCCCAGTTCCAGATAGAGCAATTCATCTCGATGATAGCTGTAATTGCCGTTTGTTGAGAAATGTAAGACAAACTTGGCTAAGAGCAATAAGCCCAGTTGTGGCCAGGCGATAGATTGGTGTTGATTTTCCATAGTTTGAAGTAGTATTACTAGATAATTCACTTCAAAATTATGGGAAAATGGAGGGCCTTGCCAAGATTAGGGGTAAACGGGATTATAGAGGGGCTGAGTGGAGATCAGACTGGAAGACCATGTTGTATTCCTTCATTTACTTCCTCATCAAATAATCGCCAATCATCTTTGAGAAACGATACACTTCGGTATAGGAATTATATAATGGGACGGGAGCTACCCGCATCACGCCGCCACCGCTATGAGATAAATTGTCTTCTCGCCAATCGCAGATCACTCCTTGGGCCGTGAGGTGGTCAAACAGGGCTTTCCCTTCTCGTTCGAGGTAGATAGATAATTGGGTGCCCCTTTGCGAGGGGTCTGACGGAGTGATAATGCGTAACTGTGCTCCGCCTTGGTTGAGATCGTTTAGTAGAAATTCGAGATAGGCAGTAAGATGCTGGCTTTTCTTAATCATATTTTGGATGCCGGCTCTTTGTACGATTTCGAGACTGGCTAAGTGGGGCGCAAAAGCAATGATTTGTGGCGTGCTAATTTGCAAGCCGGCCGCTCCGTTCATGGGCACAAAGTCTTTGCGCATTAGGAAGCGGTCATTTTCTTTATATCCCCACCATCCTGCCAAGCGAGGGAAGTTGGGGTTATTTCCATGTTTTTCATGGAGGAATACACCGCTGGGTCCTCCAGGGCCACCATTCAAATATTTATAACTACACCAAACCGCAAAATCGACGCCCCAATCGTGTAAGGCTAGCGATACATTGCCGGCAGCATGGGCGAGGTCAAAACCCGCATATGCACCTACTTGATGAGCGGCTTGGGTTACTTTTTCGAGTGCATACAGTTGGCCTGTATAATAATTAATGCCTCCTAGCATGACTAGAGCCAATTCACTCCCTTGCTCCTTGATCTTTGCTAGAATATCTTCCGTTCGCAATAATTCTTCTCCCGCTCGGGGGTCTACCTCAATGATCGCCTCTTCAGGGTCGAAGCCATATTGCACCACCTGGCTGGCCACCGCATATTGATCGGAAGGGAAAGCTCCGGCTTCCATGATAATTTTGAAACGGGTGGGGCTTGGTCGATAAAAACTACCCAAAAGCAGATGGATGTTTACCGTTAAAGTATTCATGACAATTACCTCATCGGCTAGTGCACCTACAACTTCTGCCAATGGACCTTGCATTCGTTTGTGGATGTTCATCCAATTCTCTTCCCCTGCAAACCAACTTTCCACTGCTTTGTCTTCCCATTGCTGTAGCACCTTCTCTAACTCGGCTTTCACTCCTCGGGCTTGCAAGCCGAGCGAATTGCCACAAAAGTAGATCGCCGGCTGTCCATTGTGTTGTGGGTATAAAAACTCCTCTTGAAATGACCGCAAAGGGTCAGCTTCATCTTGTGCTTGGGCAAAGGCAAGATTTGTCTCAAATTGGGTTACCATATCAAATTATCAATTAGGGCGAGCGAAAGAATGGTTTAACAATGTTTAGTAAACAAGGTTCAAGCTCATTCGGACTTAGAGCATGTTTGGGCAGGCCTTAATTGCCTCCAAGCGGCAAATTTTCTTTTATTCTGCGTTAGATTTTTCGCCTAATTGCCCGCATTGGGCTGCAAAATCTGCCTTGTCTAAAATAAAATTTGTTCACTTTCGACTAATCACGCTTGCCTAAACATGCTCTTAACTAAAATAAGCTTCCTTGACGGGCAAAGCTCATCGGGTTTTCATGTTCGAGCAAACGGCGTTTCATGTCCAAGCCATAGAAGTAGCCATGCAAATCGCCATTTTTGGCAATCACCCTATGACAAGGTACAATGATAGCGATGGGGTTATTACGGCTAGCCAAGCCCACTGCTCTAACGGCTGTTGGGTTACCGATTTTTTCAGCTATGGCAGAGTAGGAAGCGGTTCTTCCAAAAGAAATATTGAGTAAGGCCTTCCAAACAGACTGATTGAAGGCGGTAGCCTCTCCCCAATTGAGTTTGAGGTCGAATATTTCGCGTTTCCCTTTGCAGTATTCATCCAATTGAACAACGCATGCTTTGAGTGCAGGATGGATGGGCCCCGTTGGACATGGCTTTTTACTCACCAGCTTAACCGATTGGATTCCCAGGGAATTGCCTTTTATTTCTATGCAACCAAAGGGTGAAAGATAATGCGCGGTGGCTATCATGCTTGAGCTATTTGTTGTTGCTAAAAGTACTAAATAGTTATTTGTACCTCCAAATGCGCTTTAATTAATAAATCTTTTTAGTAGTCACTTGAATTAACTTAAGGGAAGTTGTAACTTAGGATTCCACTAAAGTAAATCGCCTTTGGAAAATAAAGTTTTTGATCGGATTTCGGAACTGTTCAATACCCCTTTCCCCAAAGCGCAAACCTTTGAAGCTTATTTGGACAAGGTCATTCCTTTAGTTAAATCCAATAGTAAGAATTTGAAGGGAAAACAGTTTTATATCAACAAAGGCTGGGTTGAAGTGCAGGATAATGAAAAATTCCACGAGTTGGTTTTCCATTTTTTTAGCCCTAAACCTGAGTTGGAAGAGGATGGAGAAGTAATTGAATGGGAATATCTCAGAAGCACTGATGGGGAGGTTTGGCAAGGAAGGTGGCGCTATGTTGACAACAAGTTATTTATTGGCGATGAGGATTATCAAGATACTAAAGTTTACGAGCTAGCCTTCTTGGATGATGAATTTATGATTTTAAAATTATTAGCCAACCCCAAAAAGTTAGTGGAAGAGAAAAAGAATAAGTATTTCGTTATGGTCATAGAAAGACTCGGCCGAAAACTGGAATGGCTAGATTTGGTAAAGTACCTCTTTGAAAAATATAAAGTTAACAATCTTATTTATTACGTTATTCTAATTTTAATCGTGATGATCATTATTCTGCTACTGTATTAGGAATGAGGAAATAAATTGGGCACTTCTGAAGTCTTACTTTAGATGATCTTAGGATTACTTGCTATGTCGCTCTTTTAGCACCGCTATTACTTCATTTAGAGTATGACCTTTAGCGGTTAATAATACCAAGTAGTGGTACATCAAATCTGCCGCTTCACCTAAAAACAAGTCTGCATTATCATCTTTGGCTTCGATGACCAATTCGACCGCTTCCTCACCTACTTTCTGGGCCACCTTATTAATGCCTTTTTTGAAAAGAGAAGTCGTGTAGGATTTATCAGAAGGATTATTTTTCCTGTCCTGAATAATGGCTTCTAGTTGTTGTAAGAATTCCATGTCTATTTTTTTGTTTCGCTAATTGATTTTGACTAGCGAAGGTTTTCTTCATTGAAACAAGTATCTGCTCCGGTATGACAAACGGGGCCTACCGGATTGACCTTGATTAAAATCGTATCCTGGTCGCAGTCGACACGCATATCGACTACATGCAAGAAGTTTCCTGAGGTTTCTCCTTTCGTCCACAGCCGATTTTTAGTACGGCTAAAAAAGGTAACTACATTATCTGCTATCGTCTTTTCCAAGGCTTCGTCATTCACATACCCTAGCATCAATACTTTTTGCGTTTGAGCATCTTGTATAATGGCAGGAATTAAGCCATTGGTTTTTTCGAAATCTAGTTTGCTAATATCCATGTCGTTCATCAATCAAAATGAGAATAGAAATAGAAATCAAAATGAAAATGAAAATCAAAATGAGAATAGAAATCAAAATGAGGTGCTAGCTATCCGCGTACGGAGACTCCTTTACCCCGTAAATAACTTTTCAAGTCGCCAATTTCAATTTCTTCAAAGTGGAAGATGCTCGCTGCTAGCCCCGCATCTGCTTTCCCTTCTGTAAACACATCATAGAAGTGCTCCATGCTACCCGCTCCACCAGAGGCAATGACTGGGATAGACAAACTATCGGAAACCCTAGCCAAGGCCTGATTGGCAAAACCAGCCTTGGTGCCATCATGATCCATCGAAGTGAATAGGATTTCTCCAGCGCCTCGATCTTCAGCCTCTTTTACCCACTCCATTAAGCGTCGTTCCGTTGGAAGCCGGCCGCCATTGAGGTGAACGATCCATTCATCGCCAACTTGCTTGGCATCTACTGCTAGTACCACAAATTGGCTGCCAAAGTTCAAGGCAAGCTCTTCAATCAGCTTAGGATTGCGGACGGCAGCTGAGTTGATAGAGATTTTATCTGCACCGGATTCTAAAAGTACATCTACATCTTCCAAAGACTTGATCCCACCTCCAATCGTAAAGGGAATATTAAGATGTTTGGCAATATTTCGTGCTAAGGAAGCCAAGGTTTTTCGCTTTTCATGCGTCGCTGTGATGTCTAGGAAAACCAGCTCATCGGCTCCTTTCTCACTATAAATGGCGCCTAATTCAACGGGGTCTCCAGCATCGCGGAGATTGACGAAATTCACTCCTTTTACGGTGCGTCCGTCTTTGATGTCGAGGCAGGGTATGATACGTTTTGCAAGCATTTTTTAAGTCTTTAGGTCGAAAGTCTGAAGTCAGTATGTCTTTAGGTCAGTTGGTTTGGGTGTTTGTGAGTTGTTGGGCTTTAGAAATCTCGGAGGTCAGTGAGGCTTAGGTTACCTTCGTAAATGGCTTTGCCGATGATGGCGCCGAAGCAGCCTATTTCGCGAAGTTGATGTAGCTCGTCCATGGTAGTTACGCCCCCGCTAGCGATCAATTTAGCATTAGGGAATTGCGCCATGATTTCTTGGTAAAGTTCGACGGAGCTACCTTGAAGGAGTCCATCTTTGGCAATGTCAGTGCAAATAATGTAGTCAAGTCCTTTGGCGGTATATTTTTCCAAGAAAGGGAAGAGGGCTAAGTCACTTTTTTCTTGCCAGCCACTTACGGCTATATTTCCCTCTTTCACATCTGCACCAAGAATAATTTTCTCACTGCCGTAATGAGACAACCAGCCTAAGAAGGTCGTTTCATCTTTCACTGCAATCGTACCGCCCGTTACCTGCTGTGCGCCACTCTCAAAAGCAATGCTTACATCCTCATCCGACTTTAGTCCGCCGCCAAAGTCGATCTGTAAACTTGTACGACTCGCTATTTTTTCTAATACGGGGTAGTTGATGATTCGCTTAGCCTTAGCGCCATCTAGGTCTACCAGATGTAGGCGATTGAGACCAATGTCCTCATACTGTTTGGCCACTTCCAGCGGATCCTCATTGTATACTTTTTTCTGGGCATAATCACCTTGGGTAAGGCGCACACATTTTCCGTCAATAATATCTATAGCAGGTATAATATACATGGGTATCGTTTCTTAGAGGGTCAAAAAATCACGTAGTACTTGTTCGCCTACTTTACTCGATTTCTCAGGGTGAAACTGAGTTGCATAAAAATTGTCCTTTTTCAAAGCACAGCTAAAAGGGAGAACATAGTTGGTCAAAGCGGCCGTGTATGGCCCTTTTTCGACATAGTAACTATGGACAAAATAAGCAAACTCACCTTCTAAGTCGGGGCTAAACCAACTCCCTTCGGTTCTTTGAATCTGATTCCATCCCATGTGTGGTACTTTTTCTCCATTTTCAGGCTGGAAGAGGCGTACCTTTTGCGGGATAATTCCCAGGCAGGGGGTGTCATTTTCTTCCGAGTGATCACAGAGCAATTGCATCCCTAGACAAATGCCCAATACGGGTTGGGTAAGGCTACGGATCAATTCATCGAGTCCTTTTTCTCGGAGGTATTTCATCGTTGTACTGGCTTCACCTACACCAGGAAAGATGACCTTGTCAGCCGAGCGGATTTTGTCGTGGTCATCCGTCAGCATGGCATCGATACCTAGGCGCTCCATAGCGAATAAAACGGAGCGAACATTTCCTGCATTATAATTGATTATTGCTACCGACATCTTTATTCCAAAATTTTAAAGAATACCTTTAGTGGAAGGTAATTGCATATTATTGATATCACGTTTCTTAGCCATCTTGATCGCCCTAGCCCAGGCTTTGAATATGGCTTCTATCTTGTGATGTTCGTTGTCGCCTTCTGCCTTGATATTGAGGTTGCATTTGGCTGTGTCACTGAAGGATTTGAAGAAGTGGTAGAACATCTCAGTGGGCATCTGACCAATCATTTCTCGCTTGAAGTCGGCCTCCCAGACTAACCAAGGCCGGCCACCAAAATCAATGGCTACTTGTGCCAGACAATCGTCCATGGGTAAGCAATAACCATAGCGTTCGATCCCCATTTTATTGCCGACAGCTTGATAGAAAGCTTCGCCAAGTGCTAGGGCTGTATCCTCTATGGTATGATGTTCATCGATATGTAGATCCCCCTTGACCTTAACCGTAAGATCACAAACCGCATGTCGAGCCAATTGATCAAGCATATGATCAAAAAAACCAATTCCAGTATCATTATTGGCCTTGCCATCTCCATCCAAAGACAATTGGATTAAAATATCTGTTTCTTTTGTCTGGCGATGAATTTCGGCTGTACGCGCTGGCAATTTTATCCATTCATAAATGTCACGCCAGTTGGTGGTGGTCAATGCAATTACGTCCCCAAGTTCTTCTCTTTTCCCTTCTACTTCGGCTGCCCCGAGCGCTGGCTCATTATTTAGCCAAATGCCTTTTGCGCCTAAGTTTTTAGCCAATTCCATATCCGTCAAGCGATCACCAATAACGATAGAATTAGCTAGGTCATAATTGTCATTCATGTAGGGCTCCATCAGTCCCGTTCTAGGCTTTCGAGTAGGCGCATTTTCATGCGGGAAAGTACGATCGATCAAGACGTCTTTGAAAATGATTCCTTCATTTTCAAAAGCTTTCATGACCTTATTGTGAGCGGGCCAAAAGGTGTCTTCTGGGAATGAGGAAGTACCCAATCCATCCTGATTGGTAATCATGAGGAGTTCGTAGTCCAATTCTCTCACAATTCTACCCAAATAGGTAAATACCATGGGGTAAAATTCCAATTTTTCTAGGGAATCCAGTTGGTAATCTACAGGTGGTTCCAAAGCGAGTGTGCCGTCACGATCAAGAATTAATAGCTTTTTCATTTTTTATAGGCTTTTAGCGCAGCTAGTAGTTGTTTATTTTCTTCTGGCCGACCTACCGTAAATCGGAGGCAGCCTTCACATAATGGGACCGTCGACCGATCCCGGATGATAATACCCTTTGTGACCAAATATTGATAAAGTGCGAGTGGTTCATTTACTTTGGCCATCAAGAAATTGGCGTCAGAGGGATAGACCTTTTGCACAAATGGGAAAGCGGCTAAATGAGTAGCGAGGGCATCCCTTTCGCGTAATATAGTAAATACCCAATCTGTTCTAATTTTAGTATCATTCAAAGCTTCTAGCGCTGCCTTTTGCGTCAATTGATTGACATTGTACGGCGGTTTCACTTTGTTGAAGTAGTGGATGATTTCCTTTGAAGCAAAGGCCATTCCTAATCTGATACCTGCCAATCCCCAGGCTTTAGAAAAAGTCTGTGTAACCACTAAATTCGGGTATTGGTCAATATAATGACTGAAGCTCTTTTGCGAAGAAAAGTCGATATAGGCCTCATCAAGGACGACAATTCCAGGAAATTTTTCCAATAGCTCCATGACCAAATCCGGTTGCATGTCATTCCCTGTAGGATTATTAGGGCTACACAAAAATAGAATCTTAGATTGCGGTGTAGTCGCTGCTAAAATAGCGTCGACTCTAGGTTGGTAATCTGCTGTTAGTAATACTTCTTTTACGGCGATGTCAGCAATACTAGCACTGACTTTATACATACCATAAGTGGGGGGGACTGTAATGATATGATCCACCCTGGGTTCACAGAAGATACGAATCAGCAAATCGATCACTTCATCACTCCCATTCCCCAAGAAAATATTTTCTTTCGGAAGCTGCTTGAGAGGACTTACCTTTTCCTTTAATTTCCATTGTAGTGGATCCGGATATCGGTTTAAGCCGGTCTCGAAAGGATTTTCATTGGCATCGATGAAAACCTCGGCACTACCTTTGAATTCACTCCTGGCAGAGGAGTAAGGCCGAAGAGCTTTTATATTTGGGCGAACTAAAGATGCTATTGTCATGCGCTATGGTGTTTTGAAGTCGGAAGTTGGAAGTGGGAAGACGGAAATTCCCATTTCCCATTTCGTATTTCCCACTTCCCTAGATTGTTTTCAACCGAATACTAACGGCATTTTTATGTGCGATTAATTCTTCTGCTTCCGCCATTGTTTCTACGGAGGGGCCTAGTAAGCGAAGCCCTTCACGACTCAATTTCTGAAAGGTTATTTTCTTTACAAAGGAATCTAAAGAGACGCCACTGTACGAGCGGGCAAAACCATTGGTGGGTAAAGTATGATTGGTGCCTGAGGCATAATCTCCCACCGATTCAGGGGTGTAGTTGCCTAAGAAAACAGAACCTGCATTGATAATGTCTTCTCCCATTTCCTCCGCATCATTTAGTGCCAAGATTAAGTGCTCGGGCGCATAAGCATTGATGAAGTCAAGCGCTTCTTTTCGATCGCGCAACACCACTGCTGCACTATTGGCTAAAGCTCCTTCGGCGATTTCCTGGCGAGGAAGTTCTTTGACTTGTTTTTCCAAAGCATCCTTTACGGCCTGGATGGTTTCGTTGCTGAAAGCGACGAGGACGACTTGGCTATCCGTACCGTGTTCGGCCTGTGACAACAAGTCAGCGGCTACAAAATCGGGATTAGCACTCTCGTCGGCACAAACCAAGACTTCGGAGGGGCCTGCTGGCATATCAATGGGCAAGCCTGCTTTATTGACTAGCTGTTTAGCTGCCGTCACATATTGATTACCGGGGCCAAATATTTTATATACTTGAGGGACACTTTCGGTACCATAGGCCATGGCACCAATGGCTTGAACCCCACCGATTTTGAATATCTTGGTCACTCCTACCAGTTGAGCAGCATAAATAACGGCGGGATGTATACTTCCCGCTGTACGAGGTGGCGAACAAAGTACAATCTCTTTACAACCCGCTAATTTAGCTGGAATACCTAACATCAAAACCGTAGAAAACAAGGGAGCCGTTCCGCCGGGAATATACAATCCCACTTTCTCGATACCGACGCTTTTGCGCCAACATTGCACCCCTGGCATAGTCTCTACTACTTCAACCACGCCTTTCTGTTGGGCATGAAAACGTTCGATATTGGCTTTTGCCGTCTGTATCGCATCTTTAAGGTCTTGACTTAGGCTCGCCGCTGCCGCCTCCATTTCTGCTGGGGTCACCAAAAAGTTATCCAATGTTACCCCATCAAATTGCTGCGTATAATCTTTGATGGCCTGATCCCCCTCTACTTGGATGCGCTGCAGGACTTGACTAACAGTAGCCTCCAATTGGGAGTTATCTAGGCTGGGCCGTTCTAAAATACTGGGCCATTGTTCTCTATCAGGAAAAATATAAGACTGCATAAGCTTGTTATTAGGTATTGAAGGGCGGGAAGTGATCTTGTTACAACCCTTATTTTCAAAGGAGACTAAACAATCATTTTCTCAATAGGTACGACCAATATACCTTGGGCACCCGCTTCTTCCAATGCTTCAATAATTTCCCAAAAGCGATCTTCGGAAATCACTGTATGAATAGAACTCCATCCTTCAGTGGCTAGCGGCATGACCGTCGGACTTTTCATACCCGGCAAGATATTTATGATATGTTCGATCGCCTCATTGGGCGCATTCATTAATAAATACTTGTTATTTCTGGCTGTGAGTACGGATTTTATTCTATAAATGAGCTTAGCCAGAATCGGTTCAACTTCTGCCGACATTTTAGGGGACTTCACCATGCAAGCCTCTGACTTTAAAATGATCTCTTTTTCTTCCAGTCCATTTTTGAATAAGGTACTACCTGTGCTGACCAGGTCGCAAATGGCATCAGCTAGCCCAATATTAGGTGCAATTTCAACAGAGCCTGAAATTTCATGGATGTCTGCCTGAACTTGGTGCTTGTCTAGGTATTGTTGCAAGGAATTAGGGTAGGAAGTGGCAATACGTTTGCCTTGCAGGGAGGAGGGGCCACTATAATCACTATTTCGGGGTACGGCAATGGAGAGGCGGCATTTTGAAAAACCCAGATTCAGCACTTCGGTGATGTCTTTTTGCTTCTCAATGACTGTGTTTTGGCCGATAATGCCGATATCTGCGACACCATCTTGCACGTATTGTGGGATATCGGAATTGCGGAGGAAGAGCAGATCAATTGGAAATTTGCGAGCCGAAGCTTTCAGTTGATCTTTCCCATTATCGATCTTGATTCCACATTCCTTCAATATCTTGATAGAATCATCCAATAATCGGCCAGACTTTTGAACAGCGATCTTTAAACGAACTTTGGCGGTATCCATGATTTATTTTTTAGCAAGGTGATGATAAGGGATAAGGCAAAAAAAAAGAGGGTCACCGGCAAATGGTAACCCTCTTTTTGATCAAAAAATAAGATCGTTTACTTTCAATCATGGTATCACCATATGCTCGGTAGAGCAATGTAAAAATGATGGTGATGATGTACACGATTAAAAGACATTCTTGAATTTTTGTGGTGCGGGACGGAATTGAACCGCCGACACATGGATTTTCAGTCCATTGCTCTACCAACTGAGCTACCGCACCTGCTTTCTTTTCTAAAAGCGGTTGCAAAAATAGACGGATTTTTGATTTTCCACAAACTTAAGCGAAAAAAAACGTGAAAAAATTAAGTTACTTTTGAAGACTTTAGCGTTTTAATAGTTGGATAGCTGATTGGTAAGTGTCTTAAGTGTTTGATAGTCAATTTTTTGAATGCTAATTGGTTTTTCTGATCCAGACTTCGTTTATTTTTTTAAATATTTTTTTCTTTGCAGCTCGAAATATTTTTCTTTCGAGGCCTAATCAAGGAATCCATAATTTAAAGCATGCCATCCAGATTATTAGCACTCCCTTTTGGGGTCGGATTTTTTCTTTTCTTCTATTTGGCTTGGTCCAAAGATGAAGCCTTTGCCGTTTATGTCATCCCGTGCAGCATTATTGTCGGACTTATTTATGTATTCAGTCCACAAATCGATTGGTGGTGGTACAAACGCAACCCGCCAGACCTGTCAGATGGTATTCGACGTTTTTTTGGAGAGCGATTTAGTTATTATACCCGCTTACCACTCTTGAAGAAGGAACCCTTTCGACAAAAGGTGGCTATGTTTAGCTTGGCGACTGATTACAAGCCGATGGTGATGGAGGTAGTGCCAGAAGATGTGAAAGCGGTTATTAGTGCTAGTGCCGTACAGTTGACATGTGGCTTGGATGACTTTCTATTGCCCGCTTTTGAAAACGTGGTGGTATATCCACACCCCTTTCCTTCGCCACAATACCCAGAACACTTTCACCTGTCAGAGATTTTTGAAGAGGATGGTGTCCTGCTATTTTCATTGGAGCACCTGATGAAGAGTTTTGCAGAACCAACACAATATTATGCCATTGGCCTGCATGAATATGCCAAGGTCTTTATGCTCAGCTACCCCAATGAACCTTATCCTTCTTTTGGAGATGATATCTGGGAGAAATTAGAAGCCATCAGCCTTTTCAGTAAAGAGGCCATTGAAAATTGGATCAACTTACCAGAGATAGATCCCCTCCCCGTTAGCATTGCTCACTTTTTTGTCTTCCCCGATCGCTTCAAGGAGGTGCTGCCAGAGGTGTATTCGACTTATGTCGACATCTTCCGACAGGACTTAGCGGAAAGTCGATAGGTCTGAAAGTCAGTGAGTCGATGGGTCAGAGGTCGAATATTCAAGAGTAGGAGCTGTTGTCGGTGAGGAGAAATACCGAACAGGAACTCTGATACTAACGACATTAGCAGCCAAGGAAGGAACTTTGCTTCGGTTTGCTGGGAATAATGTTTTCCTTTTTTCCTTTCCCCATTATTCATTCTTCCTCCCCCCCATTCCCCCCTCACAAGTGTCAGTCACGATAAAAACCATTCAGGTCATCTTACTTGCTCTTATCTTAGGTGAAATTCTAATCTTTTCACCAAATGACTGTTCAATGAAATACTGTTTAATGAGTTTGATCATGCTAGGCGTGAGTACGCATTTACTAGCGCAGCAAACGGATTTACAAGGGATAGAACAAACCTTAGGGTATTATCTAGATGGCGGTACCAATAGTGATAGAGCGATGGTAACTAAGGCGTTTCATCCTGAGGCAGAGTTGAAGTTTGTCAAGGATGGAAAATACCAAGAAATCAGCATTACTGACTTTTTAGCCAGGATCAAGCCGGGAAAAAAATCAGATCGAATTACGAGTATTAAGTACATCAATATCACCGGACATGTTGCCAGTGCAAATGTTGAGATTGAATATGCCGATTTTAAATTTATCGATTACTTCAATCTCTTGAAGATCGAGGGAGAGTGGAAGATTGTCAATAAGATTTTCTACCGACAGGAAAAAGGAGAGAAAGGATCATGAGGTATTTCAATACACTAGCATTGGGGTCTCTCTTCCTCTGGGCATGCTCCTGCTCAAGTCCACCAGCAGAAAAAATAGCGGCTACTACCGTACTAGAAGCTTGTTATACTTATCATGATCCCAATAATGAATGGCCCGATTGGGCAGGAGAATATGTGGTAGTAGAGCCCCGCCTGCAGAACCCTGGGCGGCGATCGGCGGTGATTTTTAACCCGGGAGCAACTATTTTTGAAATGGAGCGGGCATATGGGGACGAGATCTTCCGATGGAAGATCTCTAAGTCGGGAGCTCAAGCTTACTTAAATGGCCAGCTTGTAACCGATACGGCACTGATTAATAAACATCGTTTGACACCGGAACGAGCGGATGGCTACCATCGATTTTATAGCTATACCCTGGGATTGCCCGTCAGTTTGAAAGGTAAATATCGTTTGCTGGACCCGGAGGCCGTTCTCATGGAGTGGAAAGGGCATGAAGTATATAAGATTGAAATGGAAGTTGAAAATGCCCCGATTGCTACACATTGGGAATTATTTGTAGATTCGAAGGATTATCGCTTGCGATCCTATCAGTTATTGCCCGAAGAAGGATTAGGTGAATACCTCATGCTAGATCAGGAGATGGAAGTACGAGGCATGAAATGGCCAAGAGTAAAACACTGGTATGCTAGCGAGAATGATGAATATCTGGGAAGCGATTTAATACTAAGTGTTGTGCCTATAGATGACTGACGATTTATACCTTACTTTTTTGACAGGGATATTCCTAACGGCTGCCCTGTTTTATGTGGTGCTGTTTTTTGGCTTTAGTCGGAAAGCGGCTTTCCTCTTTTTTGCCCTTTTCTGTATAAGTTATGCGGGTAAGATTGTTTTTAACTCCTCTTTAGACTTCATGGACTTTGGTTTGACAGGTATCCCCGAAGATACGGCTCGGTCGATTTCCTACTTCTTGGGAGGAGTCTCACTGATTGGTTTTCTCTTGTATGAGTTTGAGGTGAACGACCGCTTGAAATGGCTGCTACTTTTTATACTGGTTGCTTCTGTTTTATACTGGGGTAGGTTCTTGGCTTATTCTCTCCTTTTTATGCCCGTAGCTTTGGTGATCACGCTTTATGCTTGGTACCAACAAAAAGAAGGAAGTATTTTGGCCCTAGTGGGCTTAGTTGGACTAGGTGTATTCAATTATTTGGACCATGGACAGGACCTCATATTCTTAGGCTTTTTCATGGGCGTGCTGTTTTTTATAGTTTGTATGACATTATCAGTAGGGCGACAAGTGGCGCAGCAATTTCGGTTGCGGCAGGAAGCCACAATGCGTTCTTCTCTGCTAGAGAATCAGTTGCTTAAAAAAAGTATACAGCCTCATTTTATTTTAAATTCCTTGGCTTCCTTGCAAGAGCTGATTGATCAGCAGCCTGCCAGTGCGTCGCAATTTGTCGATAGTTTGGCTGCTGAATTTAGGCTGTTGACTTCAGTCGTAGGGCGGTCACTAATTCCGATCGAGGAGGAGTTGCGACTTTGTAAAGCTCACCTTGAAATCATGGAATTTCGTAAAAGTGCTCGCTTTCACCTGGAGGTAGAAGGCATTACTGGGAATGAGCAAGTTCCACCAGCCCTCTTTCATACCCTGATAGAAAACGGACTTACCCATGGATATGGTGAAAAACGCCTGGGACATTTTCTTTTACGTAAAGAAGACAGCAAGAAAGGATATTGCTATGTGCTTTTCAATGATAGCGAAATAGACCTCGACCCGGGAGCGAGAGGCGGATCGGGGACGGGGTATAAATACATAGAAGCCAGGTTGCTTGAAAATTATGGCGATCAATGGGCGATTGAGGCGGGGCCCGTACCCGGAGGCTGGCAAGTGAAAATATCTATTTTTAATTAAAAGGCATGAAGTTATTGATTGTTGAAGACGAGGATTTGATCGCCCAACGGCTGGCGCGACTTTCCCGCCAAATTGTGGGCCATAAGTTGGGCCAATTGACGGTACTGCCGACCTTGGAGGCCGCTCAGCTATACCTCAAATCAAACACGATTGACTTACTCTTACTGGATTTGAATTTGAATGGAAAAGATGGTTTTCAGCTGTTGAAAAACCTTGCTGCTCACGCATTTCATACCGTCATCGTTTCAGCCTATACAGAAAAAGCCATTGAGGCTTACGAATTTGGGGTACTCGATTTTGTGTCCAAACCCTTTAATGAAACGCGCCTTTCTAAAGCTTTTGATCGTTATTTTGATGCCGATTATCGTGCCTTATATCCTACCCGTTATTTAGCTTGCAAATCACGGGGCCGAATAGAATTGATTAGCGTAGCCGACCTATTATATTGCCGAGGAGCTGATCATTATGTCAGTCTGGTTTTGGGGCAAGGAGAAGAGAAGTTGTACGACAAGCCACTACACCAATTGCTGCGGCTGTTGCCTCCCTCATTTTTACGGGTTCATAAATCTTATATTGTCAACCTGGACAAGGTGGGGCCTTTGCAGCTTAGACCCGGTGGCAAGTACTACTTTGAGATCAATGAACAAATGGAAATACCCGTAAGCCGTTCGGGCTATAAATTACTCAAGTCTCACCTAGGCAGGTAACTTTTTTTCAAATTGACGTCTCAAAAACAAGCACGCTTGACTCGCTTAGCTGGAATTGTTGGGCTATACTAACCCCTGTAAGAGGGACAATTTGTATTTTAGTGCTGATTTGCGCTTCATAAATTTAAGACTGTTTTAGTAGTCCTTAACTAAGATTTAAGTAATATTCGGCCAACAAATCAGTTTGATTAAGAGTTCAAATTAAAATGAACTGTGTATTTTAGATAAAATTAGAACGAGATATGAAACTACCAAATCCCTTTTCCATTGGTCAATATGCTATGTTAATCATGGTTTTTTTGCTGGTGGGGGCTTGCGCGACCAATCCGGTCACGGGTAAAAAGCAGATAATGTTTATGTCTGAGAGCCAAGAAATTGCCTTGGGGGCTCAGTCTGACCCATCTGTTGTTGCTCAATTTGGACTTTACCAAGATGAACAACTGCAGAAATTTATC
>Ga0070727_10001588_pt1 | contig 23742 bp, 27 predicted proteins | sample tdAd472_FD_66722 | JGI IMG/M metagenome (GOLD analysis project Ga0070727, IMG submission 66722) | Marine sediment microbial communities from the Atlantic coast under amendment with organic carbon and nitrate - tdAd47.2 | ecosystem: Environmental > Aquatic > Marine > Coastal > Sediment | place...
GCAGCGCGTGAAACTTCCCAGGGATCTCGGCACGCAATCGATAGCTCATCGAGTGTCGTCCGCGCGGCAGTGCCCGAACGAACAACGCGACCTTTTCGTCCCGGTATTCGACGTACGCTCCCATCTCGTTTCCGGTGTAACCACTGCGTAAATCGACGGGTTCAAACCCGGCTGCTTTCGGATCCTCGAAGACCAGGTACTCGTAGTCGTTCTTGCTTTCGATCTCGAGTTCCACCTCGATCAGGTCGCCGCTCTCCACCGTCGACAGATCATCCAGCAGTTCACGTTCGTACTTCTCGACCTTCTGCGACACTGCCTGGCCACGCGCTCCGGCCACTTCCGTCGAGGCGTCGACCGGTTTCAGTCGGAAGTAGTGCCGCTGAACTTTGACCTCCAGGCCGGCCTTCGAGATGAACTCTTCCAGCGTGAAGTTCGTCGAGTACGCGTTGAAATAGACCGGCCCCGATCCCTGCCGGCGAACCTCGATCGCGTGCTCGCCTGACGTCAGGTCGTCGCCTTCCAGCACCAGCTGATTGTCGAAGCTGAACAGGTTCTCGGCCGTTACCCGAACGGACTTTCGCATCCGGCCATCAACGAGCACCTCGATCGTCATGTCCGGTCGGTCTTCACCGCTCGCTCGCAGATAGTCGGCCAGTGCCTCGATGCAGTATGCGGTGTCGCGAGTGCTCCGCCAGTAGTGGCCGTTGCGGCGATTATTCAGCAGATACTTCGCGAGTCCGGCGGCCCGCGGACTTTCGGGATCGGTTGCCGCCAGCAGTTTCAGATACCAGGCGTTCGCTTCCAGATCGTTGCCCCACCAGCTCCACCACCATGTTCCCTCGGGCAGTTGCAGATAGGCGGTCTGATTCTCTTCGTCCTCGACGACGAACTGCTCGATGTTTCGCTTGAACATCTCAAGCCGCTCATCCGCCAGATCGTCGACCAGTGTCAGCGCGACGAGCACCTTGCCGTACACGGACAGGTGAGCCCGGTCGCGGTACAGAAAATCGAGCATCTCGCCGGAAGGCTTGTTCGCGTCGCGAGCCAGTACGGAGAACACCAGCGCATCGAGATCCGTCGCCCGCGATTTCCACGGTTTCACCTGCGGTTCGAGCTGCGCGTTTTTCAGCTTCTGAATTTCCGCCGTCTGAAACTTCTTCAGCCAGTCAACGCCGCGGTCCAGTGTTCCGGGAACGAGTGCCGCATCGTTGTTCTGCGCGATCGCCAAACCATGAACGACGACCGCTGTCGTGTGCGGATAAGACTGCTCGCCAAACCCGCTGAACCAGCCCCAGCCACCATCGCTGTTCTGCATCGACGTCAGCCGTTCGACGCCGCTCTTGACTATCCGCTCGACTTCCGTCTCATCGAACACAGGATTCCGCTTCCACACTTTCCAGCGGTCCCGGCGCTCACGATCGTCGCCGATCTCCTGTGCGTTGAGGTTGGTCCGTTTGTCGCGGATCGCCTGCAGGTCGAGGTTCATGCCGCGCAGAATCGAGTGTGTGATGACTGTCGGCACGAAGCGATTGAGAGTCTGCTCGGTGCAGCCGTACGGATACTCGACCAGGTACGGCAGCGCGTCGACCATCGCCCCGGCCAGCGTGGGCGAGTAGCGAATCTCCAGCCGAGACTGCTCCGGACGCCGCTCTTCGGGTACGCGAACTGTGATTGACTGCGAGGCCTCGTCGCGGCGGACGACGCCGGAGAACGACTCCGTTTTCAGAATCCCGTGGACGAAGCACGGAAACGTCATCTGCATGGCGTCCGACTCTTCATCCGTCAGAGCCTTCATTCGGACGACCGCCTCGCCTTCGCCCGTCACTTTGACGCGCCAGTCAACGCGCTGCTCGCCGCTGGCTGGGATGGTCACCCGCTGTGTCAGCGGCGCGCCGAGCGACTCCAGTGTGCCGCCTTCGAGGTCCAGTACGACGTCGACAGCCTTCGCCTTGTCCAGATAGTTATGCACGTTCGCCGAGAGCACGACCTCATCGCGTTCCACGAAGAACCGCGGGGCCTGCAGTCGTACCAGCAGGTCCTTCGCCGTGACCACTTCGGCCGAACCCTCGCCGACTCGAGTTCCATGCCCCATTCCCCAGACACGGATCTTCCACGCGGTCAGGCTTTCGGGCATCGGAAACGTTACCGACGCTTCTCCGTTCTCGTCCGTTGTCAGAGACGCTGTCCAGAAGGCTGTGTCGGCAAAATTCGAGCGGACTGTCGGTTCGACGTTCGCCGCAGTTGCTGCGTCTGCCGGTGCCGCGTCGGCCATCGCAAATCCTTCTTCGGCGGTTGCTCTCGACATTGCCGGTTGCGGCAGCGCTCCGCCGAGTCCGGCACCGAAACCGCTCGCGGCGAACCTCTGCTGTTGTGCTCGGACGCCATCTTTACTTTTCATCGCAGCATCGAGCCGTGCGCGGCCTTCGATGACGACGTCGCCAAACACGCCGATCTGCGACATCCAGGTTTCGCCTGGCTTGATTAGCGGCCCGGACCAGCGATCGAGACTCGACTGCGTCTGAGGATTGTGGTGCCGCCGCCACTTCCAGAAGAACTCGCGAATCTCCGGAACGTTTGAGCCGCCCGAGATGTACTCGACACTGCGGTCGTAAACGCTGAGCACTGTCGAGCCGACGAACGGCCGACCCTCGTGATCCGTCAGCCGAACCCGGACACTCGCGTCCGCGCCTGGCTTGTACTCGTCCGCCGACGGCAGCACTTCGACGTTGAGCACACGCTTTTCAGGCGGTACTGCAATCTCGCGAGTCTCAGTGTGAATCTGAGCGTCAAAGACCGTCAACGCTTCAATAAAGAAGTTCGGCATGTCGCGCGGCGCGACCGCAAACTCTTCAACCGTGCTGCGACCGTCCAGTCGCACGAGCTTTGGCGGCAGATAGACGCCGTTCGTCGGTCGCAGAAACAGGAGGACCGTCGCGTTGCGGCGGGCCGAGTTGATCATCAGTCGAACGGTCTCGCCCGCCTGGTACTCGCGTTTGTCCGGAATCAGTTCCAGATCGTTGAATCGGAATGTTTCACCGTTGAAGTCGCCGCCGGTTACGTTGAACAGGTACCCGCCCTCAATCGTGTGGCCGGCGGTGTCCGTGACTTTGTAGGCCAGCCGGTACTGACCCGGTTCGGCAGCTTTGAACTGCTGCCGCGCGCGGCCTTCCGGATTCGGATCGAGCTGCCAGGTTTCAACGGCCTGTTCGCGAGGCTTCCCGTCTGAGCGTCCGAGCCACTGATAGTCGACTTTGAACAGCGTCAGCTTACCGCTTCCGGTCACCGGCTTCTGGTCGAGTGTCTGCGCCTGAAACTCGGCCGTGACCGCATCGCCCGTTTTGAAATGCCCGCGGTTGACCCACGCAAAGACTTTGAACGGTTCGCGAGCGACCAGCACTTCTCCCCTGCCGACGATCGTCCGTCGGGACTCATCAATCACTTCCGCCGTGATCTCGTAACGGTGATCCTGGTCGCCGTGCATTTCCTGCGCAAGTTCCGTGTCGATCTCGACGGCCAGTGTTCCGTCCGGACCGACCTCGGCCTCGGCTTCCGCGACGACTTCCGGCGGATCAAGCGCCTGGGGCCACCACCAGGGGGACGGAGCCAGGCAGCCCCAGCGGCCCCAGCCGGGGTACCAGTCATAGTCGTACCCGAACCACCAGTACCCGCGACCGTAGAACCAGTCCCAGTCGCCGCGAGGGAACCAGCGGCTGTCGTGCGAAGTGCGCAGCACCTTGTACTTCACACGAGCTTTCGTGACCGGCGCTCCAAAGTAGTACTTCGCGTTGATTGTCGCCGTGATCTTATCGCCGAGCTGCACCGGCTCCGACGGCGCATCGATCGAGACTTCGTACTCGGGCTTTTTGTACTCCTCGACGCGGAACGATCCTCCGCCGAACCCGTCGAGATAGAGATTCCAGTTCCCGAGTGCAGCGTTCTCGTCGAGCGCGAACTCCGAGGACAGCCCGCCGTACTCGTCCGCCGTCATCGTTTCCTGCAGCAGTTTTTCGCCCTTCGGATTCGCAATGACGACTCGAAACTGCCGGCCCGCAAACTGCGACACATCCTGCTGGTCGTACTGAGCACGTCGGACCCAGAACTTGAACTTCGCTGTCTGCCCTGGTCGATAGACGGGCCGGTCAGTGACAACATAGGTTCTGGTCTGGTCGTATTCCTGGTCGTGGCGACGTCCGAACCAGATTCGGTCGAACCCGTGAAAAGCCAGCCGGCCCTCGCGGGTTTGAGCGATCGTGAGCCACTGAAACCTGCGTTCCGCCGATCGTTCCGCGAGACGGACAAATCCGTTCGCGTCGGAAAACTCTGCAAAGTTGCGGGTGTGAACGATGTGCTGTCGCGGGTTCTGTCGAGTTTCACTCTGCCAGCCGAAAAACTCGACATTCGCTCGGGCAACCGGCTGGCCGCTCGCCGCATCGGCCACAAAGTACAGCACCTCACCGTCGAGTTGCTTTTTCGCGATGACCGTATCGTCAACCCACAGAACGATGCGGCTGGTATTACCGTCGTCGATTGTTGCTTCGACGAGATATGCCCCGGCCTGTTGCAGAGGTGCCTGAACGGTGACGCGCCGGTCGGAATGATCGTCCGGCGGGTCGAGGTTCAGTGACCACTGCGCGACTCGCCTGCCGACATACTTCTGCTGATTCTGCATGACGATCCGATGGCCGATCTGCCCGAGATTGACCGTCTGCCAGTCGATCTGCTGCGGATTGCCTTTCAGGTACGCCTTGACGTCACGCAGCAGTCCTCCCACATCGATCGGAAACGCCTCGAACGTCACCGATGTCCCGTTTCGATATCGATAGTCGACCTGCGGAGCGCTGCCCGCTGCCTGAGTTCGTGTCGCTTCAAACTGCCCCCAGTTTCCGATGATCTGGTCGAGTCGCTGCTGCCAGAGCTTGTCGTCACTGTGTTTCTTAATCAGTGCCCGCCAGGCGGTCGCGGCCTTCGGGTACTGCCGTCGGTTCTCAAAAATCTCCGCAAGTCGCCGCCCGGCTCGAGGTGACGGTCCAATGTCACCCTGAGCCAGCGTGCGGTACATCCTCAGAAAGTTGTGCTCGTCCGGCAGGCGGATCCGCCGAACACCAGAGGCCAGCCTGGCAATCGTTTCGTCGTCGCTGAGCGTGTGCACCGAGTACTTGCCAGCCTGCCGGTCCGCGTCGTCGTCGGACTGTCGCCCCCACAAGCCGTAGCTCGCGAGCGTCTGCACGCCGAACTGTTCCCAGAGAAAATCGGCGTACTGAATCTCGTAGGTCGCCTGCCATGCGGGAACGAGCCGCGCCGCTTCGGCGAGCAGCCAGCGCCAGCGTTCGCCGTCTGACACTGCCGCATCGAAAGACTCGGGGACCTCGTAGAAGACCGGCTCTCCTGCGACGTCGACCGGAGCACCGCCCGATGAAAACCCCCGATATCCATACCCATGTCCCTCGATGTGGTCGGGTAGAGATTGCAGGTCGGTCAGTCGCTGAAACGCCCAGCTCCCTGAATGCTGCGTTCGACTTCGAAACGCCTGAGCGTACTCGTCAACGACCTGCCGGACCGACTCTGCCGGAACGTCCGCTGCGGCTGCGAGCTTCCAGGCCCGATCAAACAGCTGCAGCGAGCGAACGTTGTCCCGCTCAAACGAGTTGGCCAGACGCCCGCCGCCTCGGTGCCCGCCGCGTTCAAACTCGCCAGCCACAAGAAATCCATAATGGACGATGTCGCGGTAAAGCCGGGCTGCCTGGCGGGCCAACCGCCAGTTCGATTCGTGCGCTGCGAGAGATTTCTCAACGAGTTCGTCGAACTCCGGCTGCTTTCCGAGCTGGTTCAGACAGTCAACGGCTTTCTGCAGGTCATTCGGCACCTTCGCGGCATCTGTCTCCGCGTGTGTTGAGAGCTTCTCGAACCCTTTGAACGCATCGGCCCAGTTGCCGTCGTTGTAGTTCTGCTGTGCCTGTTGTCGCATTGCGTCTTCGTCGATCGGGTCATTGGCTGCTCGGCCATGCGTGACGAACAGGAGTCCGGTAACGGTCAGGGCGAGCGCGACGGCAACAATCACTCCGGAACGGCGCATGATTCAAGGCCTCTGTTTCAGGGCGAGTTTCGACTGAGAGAACCGCAGCCGATTCGGATTGTGTACGGCGAGACGACCAAGCGACAGGACGAGCCACCGAGCATTTCCGATACGCAACTCTCAACGAAACAGAAAGCCGTTTCCTGGAGAAACTCTCCCTCGTCGACCAGTGTTTCAAGCACGCCTCCCCGCAGAACGGACTTCCCGTCCGTCGACATCACCAATCGACGGACTGGATGTCCGTCCTGCTCGGGTGGCCAGAGTCCCGCTGCAGCCTCGCGCCTGCGCGAATCTGCAATTCGAGCCGCGTTCGCCACTCGCCGGATTACTTTTCCGGCCGTGGCGGCAGGGCAAGATCAGCTTCCGAAAGGTCAACGCGGGCGCCGCCTTCCGGGACGTCGACTTTCGCCGACCAGAGAATCCCGTTGACGACCATCCGTCGGAACGGCTCGCGCTGAAAGTTGCGGTAGAAGTGGCCGAGCGTCGTTCCGAACGAACGCCCGCCGTTCTTCCGTTCGAATGCCCAGCCGACGGTCACCGGCTTACCCTGTGCCGAGACTTCCAGCAGCGGCGTCGCGTCTTCGATTCGCGGGTTGAGATAGTACTCGTCGTGCAGCTCGTACTCCTTCCAGCCGCGGCAGATCGGATGCTCGTGCTGAAGCTGCTTCAACGGCGATTTCCCGGTGTGCAGTCCGACGTTGCTGATCCAGGTTCCGCCCATGTAACTCAACCAGGCCGGACCGAGCCGGTCGAGATTTCGCTCGAAGATCGATGACGCCCAGTGAATCGTGACAAGTCCCACACCGCTATCGAGCAGCTTTGTGACCTGATCGCGATGCGGCCCGTCAAGCAGAAACTCAGCCGCCGGTGTTGTGTAGACGACGATCGTGCTGACACCGTCGAGAACTTTCGCGTCCTGTGGCCACCCGTCCGAAACGACCGTCTCGATATCGCCATTGAGCTTGAGACACTTCGCCAGCATTCCGCTCGTGTGCAGGTACATGTGCGTCGCGAAGGGATGGTCCGGTTGCTTGCCGATGAACAGAACCCTGGCCTGCGGCTCAGCATGTGCCGGCGTTGCGCTCAGCAGGACGGCAATCACAATCAGCAGGTGTTTCAGCATGGTCAGTCTCGGCTGGCGATTCTGGTTTGAAAGGATGAGTTGCTCAGCGAATCGCGTGTTCGGAACACAGTTGCGCGATGGCGGCCTCGTGATCAATGTGTCGAACGTCGATCCCCTCAGCAATCAACCGACCGATTTGATCGACCATGCCGCTTGAATCCAGAAACCGCGTCCCGCTCGCCCCGCCCATCGCACCTTCGCTCCCCTGCAGAACGACGATCGCCGTCACCGCGTACCCGTTACGCCGCAGATTGCCGAGTGCGATCGCCGCTTCGGTGGTCACTTCGCCGAGGATCACGATGACCGATGCGTCGCGTGGCATGCGGTTGGACGTTTCCGTCACCAGCTGAGCGAGGGTCAGGCCATCGGTCAGCTCCAGTCGCGCGAGGGCTTCGCGAATCTGCTGAAACTGTTCGAAGCCACGCTGCGTCGGCACGATGACTGGTCGCAGCCGGTCGCTTTCTGACTGGGCACCGAGTGTCTGCTTCGCGGCGTCGCGGGTCTTGAACTCGCGGACGAACCCTTCAGCTCGAATCCGGTCTGCCGCGTCGCGACCGTTCGTGATCAGCCCGACCTGCTGGCCCAGCTGGCACAGCGCGTTTGCCAGCGAGGCCGCCGTTGTGATCGCCAGGTCGGATCGTTGCGGCTCACCCTGAGCCGGGTACATGTCGCGGTGAAAGTCGAGCACCAGAGTGGCGCCCGCAACGCACGACGCATCGAAGATGCGGCTGTGGAGTTCTCCGGTCCGTGCTGTCGCCTTCCAGTGGATCCGGTTCAAGGGGTCGCCGTGCTGATACTGTCGGACGCCAGCGACGCGTGTCGGGTCCTCAAACAACCGGTGTGACATCCGAATCTCGCCGATCGGCCGTCGTGAGAACAGGTCGTATCCCTGCAGCGGAATCACCTTCGGATAGACAAGCACGAACTCCGGTTCGGACTCAATCCGGTAGCGGCGGTGCAGCCCGAAGAGATCGCCACTCTCAATCAGGAGTGGTCCGATCTGGTAGTAGCCTCGCCGCTGAAACGTCACCTGATACAGCAGCGATTTCTTCCCGCGCGGGCCGATCTGCATCAGCGCGATGCGGCGGCCGTCGACCTTCAGCCGGGGTGGCTTCTCCGCCAGGGCTTCTCGCGGCAAGGCGTCTTCCAGCAGCAGCCAGGGAACCGGGAGCGCGCTGCCATTCCGGACATCGACGACAACGGCAACTCGGTCGCCAATTTCGACAACATCGCGATTGCACTCCCGAGTGGCGGAGAGCTGCTCGATCCATTGATGCGCGAGGAAGCGGCTGAGCAGGATCACGCCGAGCAGGGCATACATGGAATAAACCAGCAGGCCGAGCTGAAACGCGATCCCGACAACGAGCAGCGCAATTGCACCGAGCACCCATCTCATATCAGATCGGCCCCGCCTTTCATGGTCGGCACGGAAACCTCCGACAGAATTTCGTCGACGACACTCGCCGCCGTGATGCGCCGCAGCCGGCTCTCCGGCTTGACGATGACACGGTGCGTCAGGACGGCCGGGGCGACGCGTTTAACGTCATCAGGAAGCACGAACTGGTTACCGCGAATTGCCGCCAGCGACTGAGCCGACCGGAACAACGCGATGGATGCTCGCGGACTGCCGCCGAGCAGAATGTCGTCGTGGGACCGTGTCGCATGCACGAGATCGAGAATGTAGTTGCGGACCTTTGGATCGACAGCAACCTCCCGGCAGGCCTGCTGGCAGGCGACGATGTCTGCTGCCGTGACAACGGGTTCGAGTTCCTCGATCGGATGCTCCTTCTGCAGCCGATCGAGCATGTCGGCTTCCTGCTCGCGGCCGGGATAGCCCAGGCTCAGTCTGATCAGAAAACGGTCAAGCTGCGCTTCCGGCAGTGGAAATGTTCCTTCCTGGTCGACCGGGTTCTGTGTTGCGATGACGAGGAACGGGCGTTCGAGCAGGTAAGTCTCACCATCAACCGACACACGACGTTCAGCCATCGCTTCGAGCAAGGCCGCCTGGGTTCGCGGAGTGGTCCGGTTAATTTCGTCCGCCAGAAGCACATGCGTAAACAACGGCCCGGCTCGGAACTCGAACTCCGTGGTCTTCGGGTTAAAGATCGATGCGCCGCTGATATCGTTCGGTAGAAGGTCCGGAGTGCACTGCACCCGTTTGAAGTCGCAGCCAAAACTGATTGCCAATGCACGCGCCAGCATCGTCTTCGCGACTCCCGGCACATCTTCCAACAGAACATGTCCTTCCGAAAACGCTGCCATCAGCGCGAGAATGACTTCCTGTCGCTTCCCGATAATCACCTTCTCCACATTCCCAAGAATCTTCTTCGCGACGGCGTTGACTTTGGCCATGCTGATGGGGTCCCGGTCTCGATGATCAAACGCGTTCAACAGTCAAACGCGGTCGTGCAGAATCAGAAGGATGCGATCAAGCGGGAATTCTGTCTCACTGAAACGTCGATTGCGAGACGACCGACAAATTCCCGACGACGTTGCTGCTCCTGGAGAGATTGCGCAACAAAAAAACGGCCAGCAGTCTCGTAAGTCTGCTGACCGTTCTGATTGCTCGTTGCGCGAGCCTGTCTAGCTCTCAGACCCCGATGAATCCTTGTCAGCGGACCCGTCAGCCGCCTCGGTCACCTCAGTGGATGCCTCAGCGCCACCCTCGTCTGTTGCCACGGCCACTGCTTCTACTTCAGGGGCTGCGTCCTGAGCAGGTTCGGCAGCGGGCGTCTCATCCCGAACAGCCAGAGAGGCCGACTTCTTTGAACTGCGGACACGATCATTCTCGCCGACGAACTCGATCAACGCCTGCTGACCCGCATCGCCGAGACGCACCGTTGCCAGCCGAACGATCCGGGTATATCCGCCGTTGCGGTCTGCAAATCGAGGCGCCAGTTCGTCGAACAGAATGTCGACAGCTTCACGGTCGCGCAGTTCTGTAAACGCCCGGCGCCGCAGGTTCACCGCTGGAGCCATCGCCTGTGTCCACTTCTGCCACTCTTCAGAGTTTCGCCACTGCTTCCACGCGTCCGAACCTCGTTCGGCATCGGTCGCGTACTGAGCAGCGTTCTCTTCGTACTGGGCAGCCCGCTTGGCCAGAGTGATCAGCTTCTCGATTCGCGGTCGAAGTTCTTTGGCCTTCGGGACGGTCGTCACGATACGGCCAGCGACGGCGGGAGCATTCTCCAAATCTTCCGACTGATCGAGCGTACGAATCAGACTCGCCGCCATGTTCTTGAACATGGCCTTTCGGTGCGACTGATTTCGCCCGAGCTTTCGACCTTTAACGCGGTGCCGCATGACACAAACCTCAACCTGTCAGAGCAGTCGGAGAGTCCGCTGCCATGAAAAACGTCCCTCGCGAAAAACGGCAAGGGACAGGTTCCACATTGTTTACAAACTCTGAGCGAGTTAGCCACCGGCTGACTTCTCAGGGACTTTCATTCCAAGTCGCAGCCCAATCAAACCCAGCCGCTCTCGCACTTCAACGAGTGTTGTCTCACCGAAGTTTCGAACCTGCAGCAGCTGATCTTCAGACCGGCTGACCAGATCGCGAACCGTGTTGATGCCTTCCGACTCAAGGCAGTTTGTGGCCCGGACGGAAAGATTCAGCTCCGCAAGGCTTTGCCCCAACTTCTCTTCCAGTTCGAGATCGATGGGAGAGTAGCCGGTCGCCTCCATCATGCCACGCAGGCCACCTTCCGGAGAAACCTCCGGACCGGGCTCGCGGTACGAAATGAAGGGGTTCAGGTGCTTCCGCATGATCTTGGAAGCTTCGACCAGAGCCATGTCGGGAGTCACTGTTCCGTTCGTCCAGACTTCGAGGACAAGACGGTCATAGTTCGTCCGCTGTCCAACGCGAGTCTCTTCCACATGGTGACGCACACGGACGACCGGCGAAAAACTCGCGTCCAGCGGGATCACGCCAGGGTCAACACCCTGATTGTACCGCTCGATCGCCGGAACATAACCTCGTCCGGTTTCGACAGTCAGTTCAACACTGAAGGGCACATCGTCAGTCATCGTCGCGATGACCAGGTCGCCGTTCACGACGTCGATCTGATCGTCACAAATGATGTCCGCCGCCGTCACAACCCCTCGCTCGTGCTTATCGATGCGAACGGTCTTTGGTCCTGAGCCGTGATGTTTCAGAACGACAGACTTAAGGTTCAGGCAGATTTCAGTGACGTCTTCGACAACACCTGGAATCGTACTGAACTCGTGCTGGACGCCCTGAATTCGCGCTTGAGTCACGGCTGCGCCTTCGAGGCTCGACAGCAGGATCCGGCGCAGGCTGTTGCCAAGCGTGTGGCCAAATCCTCGCTCGAACGGCTCGGCGACAAAGCTGCCATAAGTTGTTGTGTGAGTCTCGCGGTCCGGGACGACTCGACTGGGAAGTTCAAACCCACGCCAGCGAATTCGCATCTGACTGACTCCGTTTGCGTTTCGTAAGAGTGACTCTTGATGACGACTGACTGTCAGACGCGGCGCTTCTTGCGAGGCCGACAACCATTATGCGGCAATGGTGTCACGTCTTCGATCACGCGAATCGAGATGCCACTGCTCTGAAGCCCGGTGATCGCGCTCTCTCGCCCGGCACCGGGGCCCTTAACGCGGACCTCAAGTTCCTTCACGCCGAACTTCGCAGCCCGTTCGGCGCAGATTTCCGCGGCTCGCTGGGCGGCAAACGGAGTGCTCTTGCGGCTGCCTTTGAAACCTGAAGTTCCCGACGTCGCCCAGCACAGCACGTCACCACTGGCATCAGTAATCGTCACGAGCGTGTTATTGAAGGTCGCCTTAATATGAGCGACGGCCTTCGTTACGTTCTTGCGAATACGTTTCTTTTTGGCTTTTGCCATCTGCTTGTTTCCATCTGCGGAGCGTTACGCCACGGTCTGGCCGAGTGATGCCCAGCAATCGCATTCTGATTCTAGTGTTTCATGTCCTTGACGCCCTTCTTCCCGGCGACTGTCTTCTTAGCGCCTTTCCGGGTTCGAGCGTTAGTTCGGGTACGCTGTCCTCGAACGGGCAGGCCACGACGGTGACGAATCCCGCGATAACAACGAATTTCTCGCAGACGGGAAATGTCCTGCTGCGTCTTGCGTCGCAGTGCACCTTCAACAATCAGCTCTTTATCGAGATAGTTGTTGATGTGAGCGATGTCGTCGTCCGACAGCGTCGACGCTTTTGCTCGCGGATCGACTCCCAGCGTGTAGCAGAGTTCGATCGCCGTCGCCTGACCAATTCCGTAGAGGTAGGTCAGCGAGATGTACGTCGGTTTGTCGTTAGGTGTGTCAACACCGAGGATACGGGGCATCGATACTTATCCCTGTCGTTGCTTGTGCTTCGGGTTGGCCGGACAGATGACGTACACCTTGCCTCGCCTGCGAACAATTTTACATTGCTCGCAAATTCTCTTGATACTCGACCGAACCTTCATCTTTAGACTCCCGTGCTGACTGCTTTAGTTGTCGGAATCCAGCAGCCCAGCGTAGTTTCGTGTAATCAGGTGGCTGTCGATCTTCTGTACCAGGTCCAGTGCGACGGAGACGACGATCAGCAGGCCTGTACCACCATAAAAACTGGCGACCAGAGGATTGACACCCATTGCGCCAGCAATCAATTGAGGAATAACAGCAATCAGCGAAAGAAACGCTGCCCCCACGTAAGTGATCCGGACCATGACCGACTCAAGGTAATTGGCGGTGCGTACGCCCGGTCGATAGCCTGGAATGAAGCTGCCGTGGTCCTTCAGGTTGGACGCAATCTCCTTCGGGTTGAAGGTGATCGCTGTCCAGAAGTAGCAGAAGAAGTAAATCAGCCCGATGTAAGACATCGAGTAGACATACCCCCGACCGCCGCCGAAAGCGGATGCGAGCTTGCGAAAGATATCCGCATCGAAGTTGGAATCCAACCATCCGAAGATGATGTACGGGAACATCAGCAGGCTGGACGCGAAGATAATCGGCATCACGCCGGCCTGGTTCAGCCTCAGCGGCAGGAACTGTCGTTGGCCACCGAGAGTTCTGCGACCGCGGACATGCTTGGCACTCTGAATCGGAATCCGGCGCTGTCCCTGAGTAATGATGACGACCCAGACGACAACGAAGATGAAGACCGCAGCGAGCATCAGGTATCGCTCAATGCCGGTATCCGTACCAATTCGGACGCCGCTCCTTAGCGCTGGTTCGAAGAGCTGAGCACCACCTGCCGGCATCTGAGCAACAATCCCTGCCATAATCAGCAGGCTGATGCCGTTGCCGAGGCCGTATGCGTCGATCTGCTCTCCGATCCACATGAGCACCATCGTGCCTGTGGTCATCCAGACGGCACCGACAATCCACCAGTGCCAATAGTTGTAATCATTAAACAGTACAGGGCCACCGAGCATTCCTCCTCCGAGGCCTTTCACCCAGAAGAAGCTCTGCCCGAGACAGATCAGTACGGTGGCGTAACGTGTATATTCATTGATCTTTCGACGCCCGGATTCACCTTCCTTCTGCAGAGCTTCCAAGGGCGGATAGACCTGCCCGAGAAGCTGGAAGATGATCGATGCCGAAATGTATGGCATGATCCCGAGGCCAAAGATCGTCGCATTCCCAACCTTTGAGGCAGAGAACAAGGCGACGATCTGCATCACCTGCCCGAAGCCCGAGTCGCCGCCTTCCTGCATGTCAGAAATGCGGTCCTGCAGCGCACTCTGGTCGACGAACGGGAGCGGAATCCAGAAACCCATCCGGTAGACAGCCAGAAGGATGACTGTCAGGATCAGTTTCCGGCGAAGCTCCGGAATGCGGAACAGAAGCAGCAGCTTTTCAATCATCGGTCACATCCCTGTCGGGCTCAGACGCGGACGGCGCTGCCACCAGCTTTTTCGATTGCTTCAGCCGCGGATGCTGAAAATGCGTGTGCCTGCAGATTCAGCTTCTTCGAAATCTCGCCCCGTCCGAGGACTTTGACTTTCGTCGTTCGGGAGAGTGAGAAGGCCGCTTTGAGAGTATCAATATCGATGTCGGCTCCGTCATCGAATCGATCCTGGAGCTGATCGAGATTGATCGCTTTGTAAGCGACTGCAAACGCGTTATTCGAGAAGCCACGCTTGGCAACGCGCCGGAAGAGCGGCATCTGGCCGCCTTCATAGCCGCGCCGGCTGCGGTGGCCGGCTCGACTGCCGTCCCCCTTGTGGCCTCGTGACGCTGTCTTCCCGCGACCACTACCGATGCCGCGACCGACTCGGCGCTTTCGCTTGTTCTTCTGAATGCCCTGGTTGATGTCAGCAAGACTGACCATCGTATTCTCCACTCCCCGCCTGCGGGGAAGTTATCGACTAAAGCTTGACGCCACGCAGTCGCTGCACTTCTTCCAGTGTCTGCAGTCGCGCCAGTCCGTTAAGCGTTGCCTTGACGAGATTGATCGGATTGTTGGAGCCTTGGCTCTTGGTCAGGATGTCCGTGATACCTGCCGCATCAAGTACAGCACGTACGCAGCCGCCAGCGATCACGCCCGTTCCCGGCTTCGCGGGAATCAGCAGGACATTCGAGGCCCCGTACCGCCCGCGAATCTCATGCGGAACTGTGACGCCCGGCTTAATGTGTGTGAGATTGACGCGCTGCATGCGTCTCTCGGCTTTTTTTACTGCTTTTTCAACAGCCTGTGGGACTTCCGGAGCTTTGCCGTAACCCCAGCCAACTCGACCGTTGCGATCCCCAACGACTACCAGAGCGGCGAAGCTGAAACGTCGACCGCCCTTGACCACGCAGGCACAGCGTCGAATCTGGACGACGTGTTCTGCGGATTCCTGATGAGTTGCTGTTTCAGCCATCGTTTCTTCTCGATTGGTCGCCACTGTCGGCGAAGTCAGTCGTGTTCGCTCAGTCTTGTGTTAGCACTCGACACCAGCTGCGCGGACGGCGTCAGCCAACGCTGCCACGCGACCGTGGTATCGGTAGGAGCCGCGGTCAAGTGTTACGGCCGAAATCCCCTGGGCGAGTGCCAGTTCGGCAATCTTCTGGCCGACAGCTTTGGCCGCTTCAGTATTCCCGCCGTTCCCTGCGACCAGCCCTTTCTGAAGGCTGTTGGCAGAGCAGACCGTGACGCCTTGTTCGTCGTCAATGACCTGGGCGTAGATGTTGCTGTTAGACCGGAAGATGCTGAGGCGATGCTGTCGCGTAGAGTTGCGACGAATGCCATTGCGAACGCGATACGTCCGTCGTGTCTTACGGCGTGCCAGTTGTCGGATATGGTTGACCATGACGTTGTCCTCACTCCAGCACCGTCTGTCCGGGTTCTGGAGTTAAGTTTAAGCGTACTACTTAGCCCCAAAGGCTTTGCCTGCCTTGCGGCGGACATGCTCACCGTAGTATCGGATGCCCTTGCCTTTGTAAGGCTCCGGCGGACGGACGGCTCGAATGTTCGCTGCAAACTGCCCGACGGCGTGCCGGTCGCAACTCTGGACGATCACGAGCGTGGGGCTCTGGAGCGTGCAGGTTACGTTGGGGGGAACATCCAGATCGACGGAGTGAGAAAATCCAACGTTCAGCGACAACTTGTTGCCGTTAAGCGTTGCCTGGTAACCGACGCCCTGAATTTCGAGGCGTTTCTCGAAAGGAGTCACAACGCCGGTGACCATGTTGTTGACAAGTGCTCGCGTGAGACCGTGAAGGGCTCGCGCCTGTCGAGACTCACCCTTACGGGAAACCTCGACAGTGCGACCGTCATCCTGGACATCCACCGCGATGCCGTCTGGAAACCCCCAGGAGAGTTCTCCCTTCGGGCCCTTAACGGCGACCTCGGATCCGCTGACAGTTACCGTGACTGAGTCCGGTACTGAGATCGGTTTTTTTCCGATACGGGACATGACTGATTCCCTGACGTTTGTTACCAGACTTCGGCCAGAACCTCGCCGCCGACACTCTGCTGGCGGGCTTCTCGATTACTGAGCACTCCAGACGGAGTAGTCAGAACGGTGATACCCGTCCCGTGACGGACGGATCGGAGATCCTGAACCCGGCTGTAAATGCGGCGGCCAGGCTTGCTGACTCGCTGGATATGGTTGATGACTCGCTCGCCGTTGGGGCCATACTTCAAATTCACGCGAAGCGTGTTCGTCGGCTCGCCTTCGACCACTTCGCTGTCCCAGATGAAGCCCTCGCGTTGAAGAACGTCGGCGAGAGCCTTCTTCAGTTTCGAGAACGGCATGTCCACAAAGGGCATCTCAATCTGAAGCCCATTGCGAATTCGAGTCAGCATGTCTGCAATTGGATCGCTATACATTGTCTGTATTCCTGCTTACCAGCTCGCCTTCTTTGCACCGGGGACGACGCCGTCGAGGCAGAGCTGCCGGAAGCAGACTCGACACACTCGAAACTTTCGATAAACCGCTCGTGGTCGACCGCAGAGTTCGCATCGGCGTTCGATTCGGCAGCTGAACTTCGGCTTTCGTTTTGCCTTCGCAATTTTTGATTTGCTTGCCACGTCTATCTCATCTCCAGATGCGTGCCGGGGACCCGTCGACTTCAGGCCGCCTGGTCCTTCTTGAAGGGCAACCCGAACGCCTTAAGCAGTGCGAGTCCCGTATCGTTTGTGTCGGCTGACGTCACGATTGTGATGTTCATACCCTGGATATTGTGGGCCTTATCCGGATCGACTTCCGGAAAGACCAGCTGCTCGGTCAGACCCATGCTGAAGTTGCCGCGGCCATCAAAGGCCTTCGGATTGAGTCCTCGGAAGTCGCGAACGCGCGGGAGCGCGATCGCAATCAGCCGATCGAGGAACTCGTACATCCGCTGCCTTCGAAGTGTGACACAGCATCCGATCTCCATGCCTTCACGCAGCCGGAAGCCTGCGATCGAGCGCTTGGCGCGAGTGATCTTGGGCTGCTGGCCAGTGATCGTCGCCAGGTGCTTAACAGCCTCGTCCAGTTTCTTACGATCCTGGTGAGCGTTGTTAATCCCCATGCTCACGACCACACGGTCAATGCGCGGGACAGCGAGAGCGTTCGCGAGCCCAAGTTCTTCCTTGAGCTTTGCGATGATCTCGTTTTTATACTTGTCGTGCAGACGAGCCATTGGACTTACCTGAACTGGATGCCTCGCAGGGCAAACCTTGATTAGACGACTTCGCTGGCCAGACTGATGATACGCATGAACCGCCGCTCACGAAGCTCGCGAGCCACTGCTCCGAAGATACGGGTGCCACGAGGGTTGCCGTCCTTGTCAATCAGCACCACCGCGTTCTTATCGAAGCGGACGTACGATCCGTCATCGCGACGCGTGGCCTTGCGGCAGCGGACGATGACGCCACGAACGACCGTGCCCTTCTTGATCTGCCCGCCAGCGATTGTTTTCTGAACGCTCAGTACAACGACGTCGCCGAGCCCTGCAAATCGCCTTCCGGTGCCGCCAAGCACCTTGATGCAGCGTGCGACCTTGGCGCCACTGTTGTCTGCGACATCGAGAAGTGTCTGCATCTGAATCATGTGTTATCTCCTTGAACCGTCCGGCGACTCGCGGCGACGGCCCTTAACTGATCAGTGACGCGGGAGGACTCGCACCAGCTCCCAGCGCTTCAGCTTGGAGTGCGGACGACTCTCAATAATCTCAACACGATCGTCTTCTGCCGCCTGCGAATTCTCGTCATGCACGTAGCAGACAGTTCGCTGCCGCACATACTTGCCGTACAGAGGGTGTCGGACTTTTCGTTCGACTTCAACGCGAAGCGTTTTTGTCGCCTTCGCGCTTTTCACGATTCCAATCAGTCGCGTCTTCAAGTGATCACCCTCGTTACTGTTTCTCGCCAAGGACGGTCAGCAGTCGCGCGATACGTCGGCGCAGATAAAGCTTGCTGGGACCTGTTTCGTCTGCCGACGCCGACGAGCGGACAGCGTGGTCAAGCAGGTCTTTGCGTGCCTGGCTCAACTCGTGCTGCAACTGCTCTGCGGTCATCTCGCGAAGTTGCTTTGCCTTGTTCATTGTTCCGTTCCGCTAGTTCACGCCGGGGGTGCGGCCAATCAGTTTGACGCGCACCGGCAGCTTGTATGCAACACGTGCGAAGCACTGCTTGGCTGCTTCCTGCGAAACCCCCGCCACCTCGAAGAGGATGGTTCCAGGTTTGACAGTCGCCACCCAGTGGTCCGGTTCACCTTTCCCCTTACCCATTCGAGTTTCAAGGGGACGAGCCGTCACGGACCGATGCGGGAAGATTCTAATGTAGAGCTTCCCCTCACCGCGGATGTACTGCATGATCGCAATACGGCACGCTTCGATTGTCTGCGCCGAAATATGCCCGGCATCGGTCGATTGGAGACCCCAGTCGCCAAACGCAACACGATGGCCGCGAGTCGCATTACCTTTTATACGACCTCTTTGGCTTTTTCGATGCTTGACCCGTCTTGGCATCAGAGCCATCGGAGTTCTCCTCGCTATAGTCGCCGAGATCGATCCAGACCTTCACGCCGATAATGCCCATAGTGGTACGGGCAGTTGCGAAGCCGTAATCAACATGGCGTCGCAGCGTGCTGAGCGGGACCGAGCCCTTGCTTGCCTTCTCACATCGAGACATCTCGGCACCGCCAAGACGCCCGGACAATTGTACTTTGATTCCATTTGCGCCAGCCTCGATCACCTGGTCCAGTGCCCGCTTGATCGTCCGGCGGAAAGATCCGCGTTTGATCAACTGCTGGGCAATGTCCTGTGCGACGAGTGCCGCATTCCGGTTGGGCTGATTGACTTCGACAATCTTGAGGTCAATTCGCCGCCCGGTCAGGTCTTCGAGTTCGGCTTTCAGTCGGTCGACTTCCTGCCCTTTTCGACCGATGATGATCCCCGGACGAGAGGTGTGCAGATTGACGACGACCTGATCTCGAGTTCGCTCGATTTCCACACGAGGGATGCCAGCGAACTGATACTTCTTATGGATAAAGTTGCGAATCCTCTGATCTTCAACCAGAAGCTCACCATAGTACTTCTTTGGTGCGTACCAACGGCTGCGATGCGGTTCGGTAATGCCGATCCGGAATCCGGTTGGGTTGACCTTTTGTCCCATTGTTCACCCCGTTCTGGTCGCGGGCGTCGGAATCAGAGTTCCGGCGCGTCAATTCCGATTCGGATATGTGATGACCGGTGAAGCTCAAGATGTGCCATCCCGCGAGCCCGCGGACGAATCCGTTTGTAAGTCGGGCCCTGATTGGCGACTGCCTCAACGATCCTCAGCTTTTCGACGTTGCGAACTCCCGCTTCCGCCGCGTTGGCCGCTGCCGTTTGAATGACTGCTTCTACAAGGCGGGCGGCCCGGTTTGGCAGCGCCTTCAGCAGGGACAGACTTTCGCCGACTTCGCGCCCACGCACGATGGGCAACAGACGATTGACTTTCGTCGAAGCGATGCGTGCGTAGCGATGTTCGCTCTTCACCAGAGCCATGTTCTATCTCCAGCAGCAGGGCGGCGAGCCGCCTACTTCTTGCCCCGTGCACCGTGTCCGCGAAACGTCCGAGTTGGTGAGAACTCGCCAAGCTTGTGCCCCACCATTTCTTCTGTGACGTAGACGCTGATGAAGGATTTGCCGTTGTGTACAAGGAATGTGTGACCAATGAATTCCGGCGCGATGGTTGAACTGCGCGCCCAGGTCTTAATTGGCTGCTTGTCGCTACCGAGACGCTCAATCTTCTTGAGCAGTTTCTCGTCAACGTATGGTCCCTTTTTGAGCGACCGTGACATGCTGTTGTTCCTCTGTCAGTCAGCCACCATCTCAAAGGGCTGAAATTTCCTGAGTGTGACTTACTTGAGCTGCCCGTTGCGTCGACTCTTGCGTCGGCGAACGATTGCCTTGCTTGATGCCTTCTTAGCTTTCCGGGTCTTTCCGCCCTTAGCAAGCTTGCCCGTTGGGCTGCAGGGGTGTCGGCCACCGGCTGACCGGCCTTCTCCGCCGCCCATCGGATGGGCGATTGGGTTCATGGCTGTTCCCCGGACGTGAGGACGTCGGCCCATCCAACGCTTGCGACCGGCTTTACCGATCACGACATTCTGATGGTCGGAATTACCAACTTCACCCATCGTGGCCCGGCAACTCGATGGAACGCGCCGAACTTCACCAGACGGCAGTGTGATCTGAGCCCACTTCTTTTCGCGGGCATTAAGGACCGCACTCGCTCCGGCACTCCGGCAGAGCTGCGCCCCTTTTCCGGGTTGCAGTTCGATGTTATGTATGACCGAGCCCAGCGGAATCGCGGAGAGCGGCATTGTGTTTCCGACCTTCGGCTCGACACTTTCATCGCCGCTTTGGATTCGATCGCCAGCTTTGAGGCCAGCAGGAGCGACGATATAGGCCTTCTGCCCATTCTCATAGTAGACGAGAGCAACATTGGCCGTGCGACACGGATCGTATTCGATTGACTGGACGACTCCGTCAACACCGTCAGTGCGGCGTTTGAAGTCAACCAGCCGGTACATCTGCTTGTGTCCGCCGCCGCGATGTCGCGCAGTAATCTTGCCCTGATTGTTCCGTCCGCCCTTCTTCTTCTGGCGAACGAGCAGGCTCTTCTCTGGCGAATTACCCTTCCTGGTCAGTTCCGCGAAGTCACTGACTGAAGCGTTGCGTCGCCCTGCGCTGGTCGGCTTGTAATGTCGAATTCCCACAATTCACCTCCGCGTCGCCGCGGTTACAACTCAGTAGAGCGAAATACGGTCTTCAGCGTGCAGCTTGACGAGAGCACACTTCCGTTCCTGTGTGTATCCGTAGTGCTGTCGATAACGCCGTGGCTGTCCGGCTCTGGTCAGCGTGTTGACCTTCTCGACGCGGACTCCAAAGCCCTCTTCGACAGCCTTCTTGATCTCTGGCTTCGTGGCACTCAAGGGCACCTCGAACGCGTAAACATTGCGTGCTTCTGCCAGAAACGCCGTCTTCTCAGTGAGGCGAATGCGGGTCAGCACCTGGTCGGGGGTTTTATCACTCATGGCAATGTTCTCTCGTTGCGGAAGACGATTCACTTCAGGAGTTCAGCGCTTCAACAGCGTCAGAGAAGACAAGAATGTTTCGGTGTCGCAGTATGATGTCAGCATTGAGGTCAGTTCTCGGCAGGACGGAAACGCGAGGAATGTTTCGCGATGCCCGAACGAGATCTGCGTTGATTCCTTCCGTCACGAAGAGGCAGCTCTGCCCCGTCAGTCCGGCAGCCTTCAGGGACGATGCAACAATGCGGGTTTTGGGCTCCGCAAGGTCGATGCCCTCCAGGACTTTGACTTCGCCGGCTTCCAGCTTGAGGCGAAGTGCCATTCGTGTCGCTGTCTGCAACGCCTTGCGCGGCAGCGAGTAACTGAAATCTCGATTCCGCTTCGGGAACGTGTGGCCGCCACCGCGACGAACCGGAGTGCGTCGCGAGCCGGCACGGGCACGCCCAGTCCCCTTCTGCCGGTACATTTTCGCGGTCGTCCCGGCGACCTCACCTCGAGATTTTGTGCGCGATGTGCCGACGCGACGATTGGCGTGGTACATGACGCATGCGTCGTGGACCAGTTGCTTTGTCACCTTCGGTGCGATCACGGACTCGTCAATCGAGACGGTGCCGGACTCGGCGAATGTTGAATTCAGTTTCGGTACTTCAGCCATTGCTGTGCCGCTTTGTTCTGTGTCTACTCTGGCCAGATTTCCGCGTCAGTTAAGGTTCAACCGGCTGGCGAACAACGACAAGGCCGCCATTTGGTCCAGGCACCGCACCTTTGACGGCCAAGGCGCCGGACTCGGCATCGAATTTGATCACTTTCAGGTTTCGAACAGTGATCTGCGAATTGCCGTAGCGACCAGCCATCTTGGTTCCTTTGATGACGCGTGCCGGGTCTGCACTCATGCCCGTGGAACCAGGGTGCCGGTGAACTTTCTTGACGCCGTGCGATGCACGCTGGCCAGCGAAGTTGTGACGCTTCATGACGCCCGCAGTGCCACGGCCCTTGCTTGTGCCAATGACATCAATCTTGCCGCCCGCTTCAACGAAGTGAGCGTCGATTGCGTCGCCGGGAGCGTACTCTTTCTCGGCAGGGTTGATCCGCGATTCCCTGCGGGCAACGACCTTACCTTTGCGGGCGAGCGACATCTGGACGGCGTCGTAGCCGTCGCGATCTGCAGTGCGAACCAGCTCAACAGAGCACGGTCCAATCTGCAGGACAGTCACTGGCTGCACGACGCCGTCTTCGTCGAAGACTTGCGTCATGCCGACCTTTGTCGCCAGTACGAGATTATGCATTTCGACCTCAATTTTGAGAGGTTGTTAGTGCAACAACGTCAACAATCCGACCGCAGACAGAGATTCTGTCGCGTCGGCCTTGCCCTTAAACGAAAGGCAATTTGCCCGCTGCGCCTGCGATCAGGCAGCAAGCCTGGGCCAGCAGGGCTCCGCCCTTAGCGAGCGCCAGCCTTGATTTTGACGTCCACGCCAGCAGGCAGGGACAGCTTATTCAAGGCGTCGATTGTCTTGCCGGTGGGCTGGACAATCTCAATCAGGCGTTTATGAGTTCGAATCTCGAACTGCTCGCGAGATTTCTTGTCAATGTGAGGGCTGCGAAGAACTGTGTAACGTTCGATTCGAGTCGGAAGCGGGACTGGCCCGCGGACATCGGCGCCAGTGCGCTTGGCAGTGTTGACGATGTCAGTCGCCGACTGGTCAAGAACGGAGTGGTCGTAAGCCTCCATTCGGATTCGAATTCGTTCCTGGTTCATCGCTCGCAACCTCTAGACGTTTTCCGTTCCCCGTTTGGTCGGGGCCGGGAAAGGGGCGAAATCTACTGACGCCATTTTTGTGTGTCAACGAACCGGAGAGAGTTCTCCAGGAAAGTTCCAGGCGAATCTGGCGAATGCCCGGTGCGCCAGGCGTTTACATGTAATCGGGAAGCGATTGTGCGGGAGAATATCGCAGTGGTTCCATCGAGAAGGTCGCGCGTCCCTGACTCAGGCTGCGGATTGTCGTTGTGTAGCCAAACATCTGAGCGAGCGGGACTTCGGCGAGAACGATGTGTTGGTTTCCTCGTTTTTCCGAACCCGTGACCATCGCTTTCCGCGAATTGAGGTCGGACTGGATGGGGCCGACGAATTCTTCCGGTGTGGCAACTTCCAGCTTCATGACCGGTTCGAGAACGACTCCCTGGACCTTCTGCAGGGCTGTTTGGAAGGCGTTTGCCACGGCGGCATAAATCGCTGTTTCGTTGGTCGCGCCTGCGATGTGTTGAAAGTCAGTGATGTGGACTTCGAGTTGCGTCAGCGGGAATCCGTGGATTCCAGATGATGCTTCGTCTCGCACTGCGTCGAGCAGAGTTTCCCGGTGAATGGCAGGCACCTGTTGGGAGGGCAGGTCGTTTACGACTGTTACGCCGACGATTTCCGAGGTCGGTGTGAGCGAGAGTTTGACCGAGGCGAAGTTCTGTCCGGCGGCGGTTTCTTTGTCGAACCGACCTTCGACATCGACGGCTCCGGAGAACGTTTCCTTGTAGGTGACGCGCGGTCGGTGGACTCGGATTTTGAGATTGAAATCGCGTTCCATCCGATTCTTCAGGACTTCGAGG
>Ga0070727_10001589_pt1 | contig 23735 bp, 15 predicted proteins | sample tdAd472_FD_66722 | JGI IMG/M metagenome (GOLD analysis project Ga0070727, IMG submission 66722) | Marine sediment microbial communities from the Atlantic coast under amendment with organic carbon and nitrate - tdAd47.2 | ecosystem: Environmental > Aquatic > Marine > Coastal > Sediment | place...
CAATGTAGGGGCGGGTTTCGTCCCCGCCGTTCCGCCAATGTAGGGGCGGGTTTCGTCCCCGCCGTTCCGCCAATGTAGGGGCGGGTTTCGTCCCCGCCGTTCCGCCAATGTAGGGGCGGGGTTCACCCCCGCCCGCAGCCTAGGCGGGGCCGGGGTTCATCCCCGCCGTTCCGCCAATGTAGGGGCGGGGTTCAGCCCCGCCCGCAGCCTAAGCCGGGGCCACGAAGAGGGCGTAGACCACGTAGCCGAGCGCGAGCACGATCAGCAGGCTGCACACGGCGATCGCGATCCAGAGCCAGAGCACGCTGTCGGGCTCGGCGGGCTGGGGCCCCGAGTCGAGGTAGGAGGAGTCCGCGAAGCGGGCGGACTGCTTCTTGTGCTTGGTGCTGCGCTTCTTGGAGGCGAGCTTGTCCTTGCTCCGACGCGACGACTTGCGCTTGGAGACCTTGCCCTCGACCGGGGTCGGGAGCTTGGCCTCGACCGGCTCGCCGTTCATGGCGCGTGCGATGTCTTCGGACAGCGCTTGGGTGGTGGCGTAGCGCTCGTCGGGAGACTTGGCGAGGGCCATCAGGCACACGGTCTCCAGGTCCCGGGAGACGGCGGGGTTGTGCTCCGACGGCGGCTTGGGGTCGGTCTCGAGCACCTTGCGGTAGACCTCGTAGGGGTTGCGACCCAAGAACGGCAGGGTGTCGGTGAGGATCTGGTAGAGCATGACCCCCAGGCCGTAGACGTCGCAGCGGCGGTCGACCTCGGCGGCCTTGCCCGAGACCTGTTCCGGAGAGAGGAACAGGGGCGTGCCGACCATGGCGCCCTCGGCGGTGAGCTTGAACGAGCTGTCGAGGTTCTTGGCCAGACCGAAGTCGGTGAGCACCGGCTCGGTGTCGGCGTCGCGGACGATGATGTTCGCGGGCTTGAGGTCGCGGTGGATCACCCCGTGTTCGTGGGCGTAGTGGGTCGCGAGGCCGACCTTGCGGAAGATCTCGAGCAGCACGTCGAGGGGGAAGGTCTTGTTCCGCAGGTGGTGGTGCAGGTCCTGACCCTCGACCAGGTCCATGGTGAAGAACGGGATCGACTCGTTGATCCCCAGGTCGTAGATCTTCACGATCCCCGGGTGGTCGAGCTGCTGCGCGCTCTGGGCCTCCTGAATGAAGCGCTTGAGCTGTTGGTCCGTGGCGTTCTCGACGTTGATCAACGCCTTGAGCGCGACCAGGTTCCCGTCGGGGCCCTGGGCCTTGTAGATCACGCCCATGCCGCCGGCGGCGACCTCGCCCAGGATCCGGTAGGGGCCGAAGTCGAACTCCTCGGCGTCGAGGGGCACGCCGAGCAGCTTGCGGATCCCGGCGTCCTTCTGCTGGCCGCGGGGCTTGGTCTCCACCCGGGGCGGGGGTGAGGCCGCGATCACGTCGTAGGCCTTGGCGTCGACGACGCTGCTCACGTCCTCCCAGGAGCGGCGGGCCAGCTCGAGGTCGTCCTCGCTGGGGTCGGGGGCCTCAGCCAGCAGCGGAGGGTTGGCGAGGCGCGCGGGGACCTCGGGGTAGCGTCCGCTGGCGGTGATCGCTGGCGGCGCCTTGGCTTGCTGCTGGCCCTGGTAGGTGCGGATCCGCTCGACGACGTGCTGGTACTGGTCGGCGCTGATCAGCCCGCGGCCGATCAGGACCTGGGCCAGGGTCACCGGGTGGCCGTGCTGAATCAGGTGGCGTTGTTGGGCGACGCAGGCCAGGAGGCGGTCGTGCTGGATCAACCCAAAGGACAGGCAGGCCCTCCCAAACAAGACATCGGCTGCACTGGGCGCGGGGGCCGAGGACGCCGGGCTCTGATTGGGAAGCATGCTGCCGCCGTTGCGAACGCTACAGTTAAGTCCACGACGGTAGTGCATTCACTTGACCCACGCAAGCTGAGCCGCGAGCATGCTCGTTTGCCTGAAAGGCCCAGGGTGCCCGAACCCGACGCGATCCGATTCCCTCCCCCCAGCTTGCGCAAGCGGGGACCTCAGCCTCCCGGGACGCCGGAGTCTGCGGACGAGAAGTGGAGCAGGCTGCAGGTCGTCGTCCCCGAGTGGCGAAACGCCGGGCGCCACGAGTTCCTCCCCAAGGGCCCCTACTCCGTGCCCCTCGCCGTCTACCGCGCGGGCGCCGATCGGGGCAGCCGGGAGGCCTGGGAGTTCTTCGTGCACCCCTACCGGGCGTTCCCCCGCGAGAGCGTGATCTACAACGCGCCCTCGACCCCGGGGGTCCTCGGCGCGCGGCTGGCGCGACGCTTGCCCGAAGGCTGGGTGCTCTACGACGAGGTCGGCGCGGGCTTCAAGGACGCCGAGCGGGTCGCCGACTCCTACCCCGCGGCCCTCGGCGCCCTGCGCGAGCGCTGGCGGCAGGACGAGGCGACCACCCCGGTCGCCCGCGACCTGCTGAGCGTCGAGCTCGACCTGCTCGAGCTGCTGCGGCTGGCCACGCTGATGCTCCGCACGCGCTCCACCGAGCAAGTCAGCCACGACATCGTGCGCCTCCTGCGGCGGCCGACCATCGAGACCTTCGCCGCGGCCGCCTTCAGCGAAGACGACATGCACGCCCTGCGCAGGATCGCGAGCGGCGAGACCCCCGCCCAACAAAAGTTCGACGTGGCCCGCTTCCGCGTGCACGAGGAGGACTTCTCCAAGCTCGCCGACGTGCGCGACGTCCGCCGGCGGCAGGTCGTGGCCAGGCTCGTCGCCGAGTGGCAGGCCTTCCAGGAGGAGCACGGCGAGCAGCTGGCGGCCCTCGACGCGCGGACCCGCGTGGCCGAGGCCGCGCTGGAGTCGATCCGCGCCCGGGTGCGCGAGCTGAAGGTCAACCCGCGGCGCAAGAGCGGACCCATGAGCTTCCTCCGCCGGGGCCCCGGCGCAGAGCTCGAGCGGCTCAAGGTCGAGGCCCGCGAACAGCTGACCGAGCTCGCCACGGTGGAGGCGGCCTTCCAGGAGCTGCCGGGCTACGCGAACCTGCGCGGCGTCGGCGACCGCGCGACGAGCTTTCAGGAGACGGTCAAGCGCGTCTACCGCGTGGCGCTGAACCTCTTCGACCACAACGTGACCCAGGCCCAGCTGCGCGGCCTGCGGCGCGAGCTGGAGGGCGGCATGTGCTCGGAGGACCCCTCAGACGTGGAGCGCTCGTGGCGCGAATACGACGTGCGCCTGCGCGCCGACGTGCTCCCGCGCCTGCTGCGGACCTACAGCCTCAGCGCCTACCTCCTGCGCCGCCCCGCCGAGCTGCACGGCGCGCCCACCCGCCGCAGCGTGAACCGGATCCACCGGCTGGCCCACGCGCTGATCGACTACTTCCGCCCGGTGCGCTTCGGCTCCAAGACCGTCGGCGAGCAGTTCGACGAGACCTGGGGCCAGGTGCTGCAGCTCGAGGCGCGGCTGTAGCCGATGGGCTGGAGCCCGGGGGCGCGCGTCGGCCGCTACGAGATCGTGCGTGAGTTGGGGCGCGGAGGCATGGGCGAGGTCTACCTCGCCCGCGACACGGAGCTCGATCGGCCGGTGGCGCTGAAGGTCGTGCTGGAGGGCGTCGACGACCCCGAGTCCGAGCTGCGCCTGCGGCGCGAGGCCGAGGTCCTGGCGCGGGTCGAGCACCCGCACCTGCTGCGGGTGTTCTCCTGCGAACGGATCGACGGCCGCGCGCTGATCGTCTCGGAGTTCGTCGAGGGCGAGACCCTCGCGGACTACGTCGGGCGCCAGGGGACCCTCGGGGCGAGCGAGGCGGCCGAGCTGATGCGCGACGTGGCGGACGCGGTCGCCGCCGCCCACGCGGCGGGGGTGCTGCACCGCGACCTCAAGCCCGAGAACGTGATGCGCTCGGAGCTGGGGGTGAAGGTGATGGACTTCGGCCTCGCCTTCGACGCCCGGGCCGAGCGCCTGACCCAGACCGGGGTCAGCATGGGCACCCCCGGCTACATGGCGCCCGAGAGCCTGGGGGCCGGCCCCCCCGACCCGCGCACCGACGTGTTCGGGCTGGGGGCGACGCTCTACTTCCTCCTCTGCGGCAAGCCGCCCTTCGGCGGCGCCCCGCTCAAGGCGCTGGAGGCGGCCGCCCGGGGGGCGTTCTCCGGGGTCCGCGAGCGCGCCCCGGCCGTGCCCGCCTGGCTGGCCGAGGTGTGCGAGCGGGCCCTCGCGCCGGACCCCGAGGACCGGCAGGAGTCCGCCCTGGCCTTCGCCGCGGCCCTCGCGGCGGGGCCCCCGGTGCAGTCGCCCTGGGGGTTGGCGGGCGCGAGTGTGGCCCTCGCCTTGTTCGGGGTCACGGCGCTGATCGGCGCGCTGGTCGTCCGCGGAGAGCCGGGGCCTGCGGCGCCGTCGCGCGTCGACTCTTCGCCTCCCGCGGTCGAGGTGGCGCAGCGGGCCCCGGTGCAGCAGCCAGCGGTGGCGGCCTTCGACGGCTGGCCCACCGCTCCCGAGCTGAACGATGTCGCCGAGATCTACGAACCGTGGAGCTTCAGCCGGGTGGAGGACGGCCTGGCCGTCCTCACCCGAAACCCGGCGCGACCGGAGTTCGTGCTTCCGCTCGGGTGCCGACGCGACAGCGACTGGTCCGTCGAGGTGGAGCTGAGCGACCTCGGACTCGAACCGCGGGGGACGGTGCGCCTGCTACTCAGCGCGGACGCAGAGCACGGGCACCGCGGGGCGTCCTGGTCGCTGGAGCGAGTCGACGACGGACTGGAGGTTCGGCTGGGGGTCGGGCGAGGGGAGCCGAAGCGTGGGCGCGAGGCCCTGGACGTCGACCCGCGAGGGCCGTTGAGCCTCGCCCTCAGCCGCCGGGGGGACGTGCTCGCGCTCCGCGTCCGCGGACGCACGAGGGAGCTCGCCGAGCTGACCACGCGATTCGAGGCCGACGAGGCCCCCGCGGGCCAGCTGCGCCTGCGGCTCGGCTCGCAGATTCAATCGCAGTTCGAGCCCTCACGGGGAGCGGGGCGCGGCGGCCTCAACTACTACGGCGGGCGCGTGGCCTACACGATCCGCGCGCTGCGAGTCCGCGGCGCCGGGCTGACCCTCGACGACGCGACCACCGAGCACTACGGCAACATTGGCCGCGTGGGGTGGTCCTACGTCGAGGGGACGGACCTCGCCGAGACGCTGGAGACGGTGGAGGCGTGGAGCGAGTTCAGGGGCGGGATCAACGAGTACCGCTTCGCGCTCTACTTGCTGAGCCTCCATGAGGCACGTCTCGGGCGGGATGACGTCGCGGTCAACAAGCTCGGGTTGCTCCACACCACCACCCGGCAACTGCGAGACGAGGGCGGGTTGCAGGCCATGGGGTGGTTCAAGGTCGTGTTCTACGTGCGCAATCGCGTGCTCAGCGACCTCGTGCATTACCCGACGAGCTACCGCGCCGCGATCGCCGACGCCCCGGGGGAGCTGGTGTTTCCCTTCGAGAAGGCACTCCGCATGGCACGGGACGGGAGGCAGCCGGAGAAGCAGAGCTGGTGGTGCGAGAAGAACGCGGTCCAGCACCGCAGCGACTGGGGCTGGGTGCAGGCGGCCATGCACCTCGACCCCGAGCGCGACGACCTCGAGGCGCTGGAGATCCTCTACCGGGCCAAGCTCTACGAGGAGGCCTGGGCCAAGCTCGCGGGGCGCGACCCCGACGCGGAGCGCGACCTCGTGCTCGAGGGCGAGCTGGCCTTCGGCCTGGGCAAGCACGCCGAGGCGTTGCGCCGCTGGGAGCAGGTCCCCCCGGGGCAGCGCAAGCGGATCCCCAAGGCCAAGCTGGCCCTCGCCCGGCGCTACCCCAGCGACGCCAAGTGACCCACCGCGCTCAGCCGCCGTGGCGGAAGAAGCTCGCGTCGTCGACCACGCGGGTGTAGCCCTGCTCGGCGAGCAGCTCGCGCACCGGGGCCATCTCGTCGCTCCCGCACACGAAGCCGTCGTGGAGCAGGAGCCCCCCCGGCTTGACCCGCGCGGCGACGTTCGTCCAGGCGCGGCGCAGGGACTCGCCGCGGAAGTAGCCGAGCAGGTTCCGGCAGCTCACGAGGTCGAAGGGGCCGGCGGGCAGCTCGCCGGTGAGCACGTCGCCCTGCTCGAAGCGCACCCGCATGCGAACGGCCTCGGTGATCACCGTCGGGCCCTCGGGGGTCCGCTGGAGGTAGCTGCCGGCCTGGGGGTAGTCCCAGTCGCGGCCGTGGAGCACCAGGCGCCCGCTGCGGGCGCGCTCGACGTAGGCGGGCTGACGATCGACCCCGGTGACCTGCACGTCGAGGCCGGCCTCGAGCCCGGCGGCGACGAGGGAGAAGGCCTCCTTGCCCGTGCTGCAGGGAATGCTCGCCACGCGGAACAGCTCGTCGCGCGGGTGCGCGGCGGTGACCTCGGCGAAGCGCTGGAACTCCGCCGCGCCCTCGCCGGACCACATCATGCGCGTCTCGCCGGTCAGCAGGTTGGAGAGCACGCGCTCGAAGGGGCACATCTCCGTCCAGGTCAGGGGATCGACCCAGGAGAAGCCGCGCTCGCCGTGGGAGGCGACGCTGCCGTCGCGCTGGAAGCTCGAGGTCGCGTCGGCGTCCGCCAGGCGCGCGAGCAAGTCGGCGGCGCTCTGGACCTCGTCGAACACCGCGAACAGCTCGCGGATGTAGCGCGAGTCGGGGTCGAGGTCTGCGGCGACGGTCTCCGCGAAGCGGCGCAGGTCGTCGAGGTTCGGGGTCGGGTTGTCGGGGATCGGCCAGGCGTGCTGCATGGGGTCCGAGGGTAAAGATCACGCTCGTATTTGTCGACAGCCCGGGGGTTTGCGTCGTTAGACTGAACCCCGAAACGAGGAGGCAAGGGTGGCGTTTCGCTGCCGAGCGGCAGGCGTCGATCTGGCCGAGGTGTTCGGCTTTCTCTCGGACAACGGTCTCGAGGGCACGCTCGACGTGCACCGGGGCGGGGACGCCTCGGTCCGGCTCTACTTCCGCGAAGACGGGAACATCTTCTACCCGCGCTCGGGCCGGCGGGGGCAGACGAGCCTGATCAAGATCCTGCGCCACACGGGGGTCCTCTCCCGCGAGGCGCTGGAGCGGATCCGCAACGAGTGGCGGGCGCAGCGCGAAGAGGAGCTGGTCGCGGCGGAGACCGACACCGAGACGATGCAGGAGGCGCTGCGCAAGCACCTCAGCGAGGAGATCCAGGACCTCTTCCTCTGGCGCGACACGCTGTTCGAGTTCATTCCCTGCAGCATGCCCGCGCCGATCCGGGAGGAGTTCGAGGCGGGCAAGGGGCTCCTGCTCGAGCCCAAGGGCGTGCTGTTCGAGGTCGCTCGCCGCCAGGACGAGCGGCGGCGGATCCAGCGGATCATTCCCAGCACGCGGGTCGTGCTGCGCACCAAGCGCGGCGCCGGGGAGGACGTGGTCAACGCGCTCAGCGCGCACAACCTCGACCTGCTCTGCTCGCCCTTCGACGGGGGCCAGCGGGTCGACGACCTGCTCGAGGAGTGGGGTGTCCCCAGCCACAAGGTGCTGGTCACGGTGTCGGCGCTGGTCGAGCAGGGGCTGCTCCTGCCCCTCGACCAGAAGACCGCGACCCAGCGCTTCAGCGAGGCCCTCGACGCGGGCAACGTCAAGGTCGCGAGTCGGATCCTCGGGCACCTGGTGGAGATCGAGCGGCGCTCGGTGCCCGGCGGCCCCCCGGCGCCGACCAGCACGCCCTTCGAGCTGGGGCCCGAGCGCACCTTCGCCGAGAGCAACCTCTTCCACTACGGGCCTCAGACCAGCTGCCAAATGCGCCTCGGTGGGCCGCGGGCGATTCAGCTCGCGCGGGGCCTGCTCGAGGAGCGGCGGGTGTTCACCCTCGAGATCTACGCCGGCGGGCGCGAGCTGCGGCTGGTCGGAATGCCGGGGCGGGTGACGCTGGAGGGCGAGGCCTGGCGCGGCCCGAGCCTGGTCGAGGTCCTCAAGGCGCAAGGCGCCATCGACGCCGAGACCCACACCAAGCTGCTCGAGACCGCGGGGGACCCGGCGGACGTCGTCGAGCGCCAGCAGCTCGACGCCGCCGAGCTGACGCGGATCGCCGGCGAGCTGCTGCGCGCGGCGTTCTGGGTCAGCGCCGACGTGGTGCTCACCAACCGCAAGCTGCACGACCCCGACGCGCGCTTGAAGATCGAGGTCTCCCTCCGCGACGAGCTGCGCGAGATCCTGCCCCGGGAGCTGGCCCAGGGGTTCGAGCTGTTCCGCGTCGTGCCCAGCGAGGAGACGGTGTTCGTCGCGGTGGCCGAGAGCGACGACCCGGCGGCGCGCTTCTTCTCGCGCTTCAGCTCGGGCCGCAACGTGGGTGAGCTGCGCCGCGAGTCGCGCGCCGACCCGCTGGAGTTCACCAAGGTCGTCGCCAAGGGCCACGACCGCGGCTACCTGCGGCGGGCGACCCCCGAGGAGCTACGAGCGATCACCGTCGAGGCGGCTGAGCACGGGGACGACACCGCGCTCTACCGCGCGGCGCGGGCCGCGTGCGTGTTCGGCTACGGCGACGAATTCGAGGCCCTGCTCTCGCCCTACCTCGGGCGCGAGCCCGTGACCCACCCCTTCCCGGTGATGGACGGCGACCTCGACGGCGTCGGGCTGGGCGGCGTGCTCCAGAGCCTGCGCGACCACCGCCGCACGGGGACGCTCTCGGTGAACGCCGAGCGGCGCAGCCAGCAGCTCTATTTCCACCGCGGCGAGGCGTTCCTCTTCGCCGAGCGCGACGCCGCGGCCGAGGAGTTCGAGGAGTTCTTCCTCGGCGACGGCGACGCCGACTGGGGGCTGGAGAGCGGGGAGGGCGACCTCGCCGACGCGGGGCTGAAGGAGGCCTTCTTCGACAGCCTCTACTGGGAGGGGGCCACGTTCACCTTCCGCCAGAACGAGCTCCCGGCGGCGTTCTTCTCGCCCGCCCCCGGCGACCAGAAGGTCGAGCTGCAGACCGACGCCTTCCTCCTGGAAGCCATGCGCTCGATGGCCGAGTGGGACGCGATCCGCGAGGTGCTGCCCAGCGCGAACCACGTGCTGAGCTTCGTCAGCGGCGCCAAGGCGCGGGCGCTGGGGGAGCACCCCGACGCGGCGCTGCTGCTCCTGATCGACGGGCGGCAGAGCTTCGAGGATCTGGTGCGGATCTCGGGGGAGTCGCGGCTCGACGCCGCCCGGCTGCTGGCCGGGTTGATCCGCGAGGGTCAGCTGGAGGTCTTCGCGGAGCCGGTGGCCTAGCGACCGAGCGCTCGGTCTGCCGGAGACGTGTCAGCGACGGGACAACGCCGTCGCGACGGCGACCGCGCTCCGCAGGGTCGCGCCGAGCTTCGCCTCGTCGGTCTCGATCCCGGGCAGCTCGATGCTGACGGAGGTGTCGTCGAGGGTCACGCCTCCCGGGCCAGCCAGCGCGTGGGCGAGGGCGGGCGCCGCCCGAGCGAGGGCAGCGCGCGCCGCTGTGGGATCGGCCGCGCGCGCCCCGAGGCCCTCGAGCTCGGGCCACGGCGGGGTCGGGGCCGGCAGATCCTGCCGCGCCTCGAACCCCGCGCCGAGGGGAGGCTGCACCGACGCGTGGACCCAGGTGTGCTGCTGGTGCTCGTCGAAGCCGTGCTGCGGGCCGACCCTCCAGCCCACCCGCACGGGCCAGCCCTCGAACTGCCCCGCGGCCTCGCCCGAGAGGGCGTCGCTGCGAGTTAGCTGGAGGCCCAGCGCCTGACACGCCTTCGCGGGCCCGCCGGCCAGCCCGCGAGCCACCCCGCGCCCGCTGCGGACGAGCCCCCAGGCCATCCAGCCCACCACGAACGGGAGCGCCAGGCACACCACACCCCCGAGCACAATCTTGAGTTCGTCTGGGAGGGCCTCGATCACGAGAGAATCTTAGGCCATCAGCGCGGTTCGCCGAGCCAGGGGAACTTCGCGAGCAGCTTCTTCCTCCACTTCTTCCGCCGGTTGGAGTTGGTGAGGTCCTCCAGCAGCGCGAGGGCTTCCCGGGCTTCCTCTCGCCGGTCGTTGGCGGCATAGACCCAGGCGAGCCTCGACGCGTAGTGGCCGTGGGGCAGGCGGCCCTTGTGCAGCTCGAGCTGACCGGTCTCGCGGTAGCGGGCCGCCGCGCGCTCGGCGTGGGGCAGCCCCTCGGCGGGGCGTCCCAGGTCGCAGAGCGCACGCGCGAGCAGCAGGCGGGCGAGCACGTGCTCTCCGTGCTGGGCGAGGGCGGACTCGAGCACGCTCTCGGTCTCCCCGGGAGGACGCCCCTGCACGATGATGCAGGCCAGGTCGAGGGTGTGCCGCGGGCCGAGGTCGAGGCCGGCCGGGGGGTCGAAGTAGAGGTCGTCCAGCGGGGGGCCGTCGGGCTCCCAGCGCAGGCGGCGGTGGACGTAGCGCGCCCACACCCCGTCGCCAAGGGGGAGGACCTTCGCCAGCTCCTCGCCCTCGGCCCTGAGGTCGCAGCCGTTGCTGAAGGCGAGGTCGAGCTTGGCCGCGAGCACCACCGCGTGGAGGGCCTGGTCGGGTGTCCGCTTCCCGCTGCCGATCTCGAACGGCAGCCCGAGGACCAAGAGCGAGAACAGGCGGGACGAGAGCTCGGGGTCGCGCATCCGCAGCTCGAGGTCGGCCATGAACTCCAGCAGCTCGAAGTTGATCGCCCCGCTCCGCTGGGTGTGGGGGAGGCGGGCGGCGAGCAGGCGGTCGGCGAGAGCCTCGTGGCCGGGGAACGCGCGCTCGCCCGCGGGCAGCGCCGTGTGCAGCGCGACGAGGGCGGAGAGCGGGTCGGACCAGGTGCCGACGTCACCGTGAATCCGCTCCTCGAGGGTCGCTACCCAGCGCGTCTGGGCGGCGCGCAGCTGGGCCACGCACTCGGGATCGCGTCCCAGGAGCGCGGCGTCTAGGCGGGCGAGCCCCTGCTCCAGCTCACCGACGCTGGCGGCCTCGAGGCTGGTGCGCAGCCGGAGGCGGAGGGCCTCGAGCTCGGGGTCGACCGCTTCCGCGGCGGGTTCGGCGGGGACGGCCGGCTCGGGGGTGGGTTCGCTGGGGAGCAGGGCCCCCACGAGCAGCCCCACGCCGATCACCGCCCCCAGCCCCAGCGCGACGATCCGCCCGCGGCCGGCGGGGGCGTGGGGGGCGCGGATCGCCTGCTCGAGGGCCTCGGCGAAGGCTGCGCCGTCTGCGAAGCGCTGGGCGGGCTCCTTGCTCAGCGCGCGCAGGCACACGGCCTCCAGCGCGGGCGAGACCCCGGGGTCGACCTGCCGCGGGGGCTTCGGCTGGGCCGTCACGATCCGCGCCGCGAGCTCGGCGAGGCCCTCGGCCTCGAACGGGTAGGTCCCGCAGAGGATCCGGTAGAGGACCGCGCCCAGCGCCCACACGTCGGTCGGGGGCCCGTAGTCGTCGCGCACACCGGCGACCTGTTCCGGGGCCATGGTCGTGGGGGTCCCGAGCATGACCCCGCTCCGGGTCAGGCGCTCGAGGCCCTGGGCCTTGGCCAGGCCGAAGTCCGCGACCCGCGCGTGCCCCGCCTCGTCGACGAGCACGTTCTCGGGCTTGAGGTCGCGGTGGATCACCCCCTGCGCGTGGGCGTAACCCACCGCTGTGGCGACCTCGACCAGCAGCCGCAGCAGCTCCGGGCGCGGGCTCGCGTCGAGCTGCGAGTCGAGGGTTCGGCCGCCGGGGACGAGCTCGTAGGCAATGTAGGCCTGCTCGTCGATAGCGCCGTAGTCATGCACCTTGATCAGCCCCGAGTGGCGCAAGCTGGCCGTGATCTCAGCCTCGCGCTGGAAGCGCTGGGCCGAGGGCCCGCTGGCGGCGGCGAGCTTGAAGAGCTTGAGCGCGAGGTCGCGCTGAGCGGCGTCCTGGACGTGGAGCACGACCCCCATGGCGCCGCGGCCGAGCTCTGCGACGACGACGAAGGGGCCGATCCGCGTTCCGGGCGCGTAGCGCGACGGGGGCACGGTCAGCCCGTGGTCAGCATGCCCGCCGCGATCCCGGTCACGGTCTCGCGGAAGAGCAGCGCTTCGTGGCGGCGGAGGCGCTTGGCGCCGAGGACCTCGATCTGAAGCAGGTTCAGCGGGTGGATCATGGGGGCGCGGTAGAAGATGCTCTCGATCAACCACGGCCGATCGGGGAGCAGGCGCCCCGCGGGAGACGCCGACACGGCGAGGTCCATGGCCGATTCCCACTCGCGCTCGAGGAGCTGCAAGACCCGCTTGGGCGTCTCGGGGGCGAGCTCGGAGACGTAGCGCGCCCAGATCCGGGGGGCGGTCTTGGCGAGGGTGAAGCCGAGCTGGCGCAGGTAGCTGCGCAGCAGCGGGTCGTCCTCGATGGCGCGGCGCAGGCGCTGGCGGCCGTTGTCTTCGAGCAGCTGGCGCCAGGCGCTGCCGACCCCGAGCCAGGCGGGGACGAGGAAGCGGGTCTGGGTCCAGCAGAGGATCCAGGGGATCGCGCGCAGCTTCTCCAGGCCCTGCTTGTCGCCGCTGCCCCCGCGGGAGCTGGGGCGCGAGCCGATCGTCAGCCGGTCGAGGCGGGTGTAAGGGGTCGCCTTGCGCAGCAGCTCGTGGAGCTCGGGGTCGGCGACCAGCTCGGCGTAGGCCGCGGCCGAGGCCTCGGCCAGCTCCTCGGCGAGCACGCTGGGGCGGGTGTACCCCGGGGGCTCGGCCTGGACCGTGGCCACCCGCGCGATCTGGTTGGCGAGGATCTCCGGGGTGGCGAGGGTCCGTTCGACCATTTCGCCCTGGAGGGTCTGCTTGATCAGGTTCACCGCCGAGCGCGGCCAGATCGCGGCCTGCTCCTCGATGGTCCCCCCGCCGCGGCCGACGCTGCCGCCGCTGCCGTGGAAGAACACGACCTCGAGCTCGTGGCGTTCGCCCCAGTCGCCGAGGTCGCGCAGCGCGCGGTGGATCGCGAGCCGGCTGGCGAGGACGCCCATCCGCTTGGAGGTGTCGGAGTAGCCGAGCATGACCTCCTGGTGTCCGTGGGTGCGCACGGCCTCGCGCCAGTCGGTGCGCTCCCAGGCGGCGTCGAGGATCGCCGCCGCGCGGGGGAGCACGCTGGGGAGCTCGAACAAGGGGATCACCGGGATCGCCGGGCGCCCGAGCACGCCGACCACGAGCTCGAAGGCCTCCCACAGGTCTTCGGCCTCGCCGCACATGCTGACCACGCAGCCGCGGACGTAGTCGCGGATCTCCCCGCCCTGGGACACCTGGCGGAGGAAGCGCAGCATGTCGGCGATGGGCGCGTCGAAGGCGAACTGGCCGCGCTCCTCGCGCAGCTCGAGGGGGAGCACGAGGCCGGGGAAGATCCCCAGCAGGTCGCCGACGCGCTCGAGGTCCGGGTGCGCGCGGCCCAGAACTCGCCGCGTGTCGCGGCCGAGGGCCTCGAGGCGTTTGACGAAGCCGCGCACGCGGCCCCCGTCGTTGCGCTCGAGGACCTCGAGGGTGGCGGCGGCCTCGCCGAGGGCGTTCAGACGCTTGAGCAGGGCCGGGCGCTGGAGGAGCTCGAGGTCGGCGCGGACCCGCCCCAGGAGCACGCCGCGCACGAAGCCCAGGATCCTCGTCCGGGAGCGCTGCAGGGAGGCCGCGGTCTGCGCGGGGCCCACCCCGGGGTGCCCGTCCTTGTCGCCGCCGACCCAGGTCCGCAGCAAGACCTGGTGGCCCTGGGCGCGCAGGCGGAGCAGCTCGTCCAGCAGGGAGTCCGAGAGCAGCGACACGAGGTGGTCGGCCTCGTCCTCGACGGTGGGCTTGTGGGGGGGGTGGGTGCCGACGCGCCAGAGGAGGTGCAGCAGGTGCTCGAGGGCCTGGGGCTCGGGGTCACCGCCGGCGTCGAGGGAGCGGGCGAGCAACTCCTGGATCCGGCGCAGGACGCGAATGTTCTCGGGGGAGCGCGACTCGGTGGGGTGCGCGGTGAGCACGTAGATCAGGCGCGCGCGAGCGGAGCCCGGGTCGTGGGCGGGGCGGGTGCGCAGGCGGTGCGTGCGGTAGGCGTTCTCGCAGGCGTTGACCAGCTCCAGGTAGAGGGTGTAGGCGCGGGCGAGGAGCAGCTGCTCGGCCGGGGCGAGCCCGCGGAGGCGCTTCGCCGCCGCCCGCAGCGCCGCGTTCTGCGCCCGGGTGCCTTCGGCGTCGCGGAAGCGGACCATGTGCCGGCGCACGTCTTCGATGGCGCGGAACAGGGGCTCGCCTTCGGCCTCGGCGACCGCGCGCCCCAGCGCAGCCTCGACGATCCCCACCAGGTGCTTCAGTCGGGGCGAGAGGCCGGAGCGGCTGGGGGTCATGAAGTCTGCTCACCTTCTTTTCAGGCGGGTTGAAGCGCGCCCGTCCTGACGTCGAGTGGGCGGCGTGCGCACGGCGCACGTTGGCCTAAATCCTGGCTACGCGCAAGCTAAGCGATCCGTGCCGCGCGACCCGCCGCGGCACCGGAGTTGCCTCCTGCCTGTTGGTGAGAATCTTCCTTTGGGCAGCAGGTCTCGCGGCGGCGGCCGCGTCGAGCGGGGTGGCGCAAGAGCGCTGGACCCTCCGCGGCCAGCACTCCGAGCACGGCGCCTACACCAGCCAGGTAACCCTCGAGCGCACGCGCCACGAAGAGCTCCGCGTGCTGCGCGAGGTGCACTACCTGCGCGACGGGCGCCGCGAGCGCCGCTCGGGGATCGTGCTTCGACGGCACGGCGAGACCTACGCGGTCGAGCTCCCGCCGGTGGGGAACCTGGAAGACGGGCTCCTGGGACGTCAGCGGTCGGACGACACCGTGGAGCTGACGCTCAAGCTCAGCGAGGACCGCACGCGCATCCAGGCGCTGGCCTACGACGCGCGTGGGTCGGCGAGCGCCAGCGGCGGGCGCGACCAGGACCTCGACAGCATTCCTCGGCGGCAGGGTCGGCTGCTGGCGTTCAGCGAGAACACCGTCCGCAACGTGCTCGACGGTGGGGTCGAGCTCGGCGGCGGGGTGACCCTCGGCAGCTTCCTCCACGTCGGCGGCTGGAAGCGGATCCAGATCCAGGACTGGATCGACCTCAGCCCCGAGCAGCGCCAGGCCCTGGCGCAGGCCGAGCGTCCGAGCGTGTGGGTGCGCAGCTACGTGCGCGGGCAGATCAAGCTCCCCTGGCGGATCCCGGTCGCGCCGCTGGGCGCCGCGACCCTCTCGGTGGGCGTCGAGCCCGGGACCCAGTTCCGCTACGAGATCCTCGAGCTGCTGCCTCTGCCCGAAGACGGCGAGTCGATCGTCAGCCAGCTGAAGAAGCAGTCGTTTCGCACCTTCGACCTCCCGCTCTCGGTGGGCGAGGCGCGCACGCTGGGGCTGGGCGAGGAGCGAATCCTCGAGGGTCGGTTCGAGGTCGCCCTCAGCGGGCGGCTGAGCGTGGGCCACGCGTTGACCCGCGAGGAGAGCCTGATCCGGATCGGAGCCACCGCGCGCACCGAGGGCTTCTACCGGATCAAGCGCTCGTGGCGGATGAGCGTGATCCGGCTCGAGGGCGACGCGGTGCGCCTCGAGCTCAGCCGCGGCAAGGGCCGCGAGCTCGAGGCCGAGGCCCGGGTGTGGACGGGGCTCTCCCTCGGCAGCAAGCCCCCCGCCGAGGACGACATGCAGGACTCGATCAGCTACCTCGAGCCCGTGAAGACCGCCGGGGTGGGGATCCTCGACGGCCTGCTGCGGATCGAGCTCAAGGCCGAAGGCAAACGCTGGACGGGTGACGAGGTCTCCGTGGCCTACCGGCTGGACCTCGCGCAGCCCGGCGCGCAGGAGGCCTACGAGCGCGCGGTGCGCGGTGACCTCCGCCGGCTGAGCGAGCTGGCCCGGGAGCAGGACTCGGGGATCGAGGAGGAGTATCGGATCAACGAGCACGAGCGGCGCGTGTTCCGCCAGGTGCAGGCCAAGGTCTTCAACCTCGTCGACGCCCACAAGCGGCGGCAGATCAGCTCGAAGACCCTCGACGTGAAGGACGCGGCGGGCTCGCGCAAGTTCGAGGTGTGGCGCTACCGCCGCCAGTCGAAGGCGGGGATCCCGGTGGACCCCTTCCGCACCGAGCGCAAGGTGCAGGTGGAGGCCGTGCGCGCCTACGACACCGTGGGCGACTCGGCGGAGCTGATCGGGCGCTCGCTGCGCTATCGGCTCGACGTGCGCGACCCCCTGACCCGCGAGGACGAGCTGGAGTCGTTGCAGCGGGTGCTCGCCGCCTGGGGAGTCCCCGGCAGCGGGGAGGACTCGAGCCCGATCGAGACCGAGCCCGATCACCGCGGCCCCTTGCGCTGGGTGCGCACGCGCCACGGCCGCACGCGGACCGTGCTCGGGATCGACCTCGGCGAGGCCGGGGTGCAGGCCGTGCTCGACGCCAGCCCCGAGCAGCAGCGCGAGGCCTACCTCGAGGCCGACCGGGTGGTCCACGGCGAGGTTCGCGAGCAGGCCCAGCGTGGCGCCGACCGTTTCGTCGGAGCCCTCGGCACCTTGCGCGTGGCCACCACCCCCGACGCGCGCGACGCGGCGTTGCGCGACCTGCTCCAGGTGGCCGGCTACGACCTGGAGGCGGTGACCGCGATGATCCAGCTCGCGCCCCCGGAGGCGATTCAGATCCGCGCCGAGGTCGGCGGGAAGCGGGTGGACTACGACGGCGAACGACGCGGCCCCGCGTATCGCCCTCTGGACGCGGAGGCCGAGCGCTATGGGCATTGAGTTCGACTCGGGGCTGGAGCTGGCGCGCGAGCCGCTCCCTCAGGAGCCGGCGGCGATCAGCTCGTCGCGCGCCAGCGCCGACGGCGCGTTCTTCGTGGTGTGCGGCGCCTGTCGCGGGGTGCTGCGGCTGGACCCTCGCAGCGCGGGCAAGCTCGGCCGCTGCCCGAGCTGCATGCGCCTGATCCAGGTCCCCGACCCCGGCCCCGACCCCGAGCGGGTGCGCCGGACCGCCCACGCCGCGGTGGTCACCGCGCTCTCGACCACCGGGGCGGCGGCGTTCGTGTTGGGGCTGGCGAAGCTCGCGGTCGGCGCCGTCTCCAGCGAGCCGGTTGCGGGGCTGACCCTGAGCCTGGCCCTGGGCGGGGCGTTGGTCCTGGTGGCCGCCGTCGGCGCCGCCTTCGGGGAGCTGCAGCTCCTGCGGCGGGCCGTCGTGTGCCTGGCGACCGGGGTCGTGCCCGCGGTGACCTTCGGCGGCGTCGTCGCAGGCGCGCCGCTGGCGGGGCTGGCGGTGATGGTCCTCGGCAGCGAGCAGCTCCTCGCGCGGGCGAGCAAGCTCGCTGGTCGGGGGCCGGACTTCACCACGACCCTCGTCCCCCGCGAGCGGCTGCGGGTGACCTCGCGCCCGCGGCCGTCCCCGGTCAGCGCCTAGGCGGGAGGCTCCGGCGCGGCCAGCGGCAGGTAGACGTCAGTGACCTGCTCGAGCTCGCTGACCCGGGGCATGCGCGCCACGTAGTGGAAGTAGCAGGGGAAGGTCCCCAGCCGCTCGCCGCTCTGGGGGAGCCACTCGGCGTAGAGTCGGCGGACGGTCTCAGCGATGCGGTCGGTGCTGCCGACGTGGCGCGTGACGGCGCGGCGGCCCCCGGGGATCTCCTTGGAGATCACGCCCTGGGGGTTGGGCGGCACGTCGACCCGGGTCTCGCCACAGATGTCGAAGCGGAACTCGGCGGGGTCGCCGCTCTCGGGGTCGCTGTAGGGCACGCCGAGGGTCTTGCTGCTGGCCTCGGGCGAGACCGCGCACGACTTGCGCCAGGTGATGAAGGTGCTCACCGAGCGCATCAAGGACTCGGGCGGGCCGCAGTGTTCGAGCACGGCGACGCGGGTGGGGGGGACATCGACGATCTCGACCTGCATGGGGGTCTCCGTTACGGGCTGGGCGTTGAGGCGGAAGGTCTCCACCCAGCCCTCCCAGTCTGGTTCGCGGCGAAACTCGCTGGGGGATTGGCCGTGGGTGCGGCGGAAGGCGCGGGCGAAGGCCTCGGGGCTGCCGAAGCCCGCCTCGAGGGCGATGTCGATCACCTTGCGCTCGGACTCGATCGCCAGCTGCAGGGACGCGCGTTTGAGCCGCAGGAGCGTGATCAGTTTGGTCGGGTTGACCCCGGCGTAGAGGCGAAACTGGCGGTGGAAGTGGAACCTCGAGAAGCCAGCGACCTCGCTCAGCCGCTCGAGGGAGAGGTCGGCGTCGAGGTTGTCCCCGATGTAGCGCAGCACGGCTGCGATGCGCTTGGCGTAGTAGTCACCTGAGTCCGCGGTCATGTGGCGCCGTTATACGTCGCGGTCGAGGGGGGGGCCTGATCGATCTTGCTCGTCGTGCTCCCGGCGGCCGCGCGCGCGAGTAGACTCGCGGGCTGTGGAGGCGACATGAGCAAGGCGACCCTGCTGCTGCGTGGAGGGCAGGTGCTGACCGCCGAGGGCTACGCCCAGGCGGTGGCGATCGAGGGCGAGCGTGTGCTCGCCGTGGGCGACGACCTCGACGGGTTGATCGGACGCGAGACCGAGGTCGTCGAGCTCGAGGGGCGCCTGGTGACCCCCGGGCTGCACGACGCGCACACGCACCTGATGGGCGGCGCGCTGGCCCGCGACCACCTCGAGTTGACCCGCTGCTGGGAAGACGCGCACCTGGCCGAGGCGGTCCAGGCGCGGATCGCCGAGCGCGGGCCGGACGCGTGGGTCCTGGGTCGGGGGTGGGACGCCGACAAGTTCCCCGGCGGGGAGTGGCCGACCAAGGCCGCCCTCGACGCCGTCAGCCCGCACACCCCGGTGCTCCTCCGACGGCGCGACGGGCACGCGGCGATCGCAAACTCCAAGGCCCTGGAGCTGGCCGGGATCACCGCCGAGACCCCCGACCCCGAGGGCGGCGAGCTGCTGCGCGACGAGCACGGTGTGCCGACGGGGATCCTGCTCGAGGACCCGGCGTTGGAGCTGGTCAGCGCCCTCGCCGGGCGCCCGGATCGGGCGCGGCAGGAGGAGCTGGTGGCCGAGGTGGTGCGGGAGGCCGCGGCGTTGGGGATCACCGCCGTCGACGACGACCCCAGCTTCGACGACCGGCTCGAGCCCGGCGCGCTCTACGCTGCGCTCCACGAGCGCGGGCAGCTCCCGCTGCGGGTGCGGATCTGGCGCAAGCTCGGCCGGGAGCTGGACGCGCTGCGCGCCGAGGAGCAAGCGCTGGCGCACCTCGCCGGGCGCGTCGACTACGGGCTGCTGAAGGGCTATCTGGACGGCTCCCTCGGCTCGCGCACGGCGCTGATGATCCAGGCCTACCGCGACTCGGGGACCTACGGGGTGCAGGTCACGCCGACGGACGTCCTGCAGGAGCGCGCGCTGGCCGCGCACCAGGCGGGCTACCAGGTCGGGCTGCACGCGATCGGGGACTACGCGGCGCAGCTGGCCCTCGATATCTACGAGGCGATCGGCGAGGCCGTCGGCCTCGAGGCGCTGCGCGCGCGCCGGCACCGGATCGAGCACGCGCAGTTCTTCCACCGCGACGACCTCCAGCGCTGCGCGCACCTGGGCGCGGTGGCCTCGGTCCAGCCGATCCACCTCGCCGAGGACATGGCGGTCGCCCCGCAGCGCCTCGGGCCCGAGCGCGCAGCGCGCGGCTACCCCTGGCGCTCGCTGCTCGACGCCGGCGCCCCGCTCGCGTTGGGCACCGACTTCCCGGTCGAGGTCCTCGACCCCTGGCAGGGGATCTACTGCGCGGTGCACCGGCTCTCGCCCCGGGACCCCGGGTCCACGCCGCTGGGCTACGACGAGCGGCTGAACCTCCGCGAGGCGCTGCACGCCTACACCCACGGCTCCGCCTGGGCCGGCCACTGCGAGCTCGACCGCGGCATGCTCGCCGCGGGGAAGCTGGCCGACCTCGCGGTGTGGTCGCCGAACCCCCTGCGGCAACACCCGACGCTGATGCACGAGGTCGCCTGCGAGCTGACCGTCCTCGGCGGCGAGGTCGTGCACCGGGCCTAAAGCCGACCCCCGCAGCCGCCGAAGAGTGGAGTAAGCGGGGAGACAGGCATGAACGAGGAGCAACGGACCGTCGAGGCGTTGGCGAAGAAGCTGGGGCAAGAGGTCGACTGGGAGCCGCGGGTCACCCCGCAGCCCTACCGGCCGCGCCGCAGGCGGAGTTTCGTCGGGTTGTAGGCCGCGGGCGGGGATGCCCCGCCCCTACTCGGGCTGTAGGTCGCGGGAGGCGAAGGACCCCGCTGCTACGCGGGCTGTGGGTCGCGGGCGGGGGAGAACCCCGCTGCTACACGCGCTCGATGAGGGTCGCGGTGCCCATGCCGAGGCCGACGCAGAGGGTCACGATCCCGTAGCGCTTCTGCTGACGCTCGAGCTCGTGGACGAGGGTCGCGAAGAGCTTGGCCCCGGTGCAACCCAGGGGGTGGCCGAGGGCGATGGCGCCGCCGTTGACGTTGACCTTGGCCGGGTCGATCCCGAGCTCCTTCTGCCAGGCGAGGACCACCGAGGCGAAGGCCTCGTTGACCTCGAACAGGTCGACCTCGTCCAGGGAGATCCCGGCCTTTTCGCACACCTTCTGGGTGGCCGGGATCGGGCCGGTGAGCATCAGGGTCGGGTCGACGCCGACCTGGGCGTGGGCCACGATCCGCGCCTTGGGCTTGATCCCCAGCTGCTGGGCCTTCTTGGCGCTGCCGATCAGGACCGCGGCGGCGCCGTCGGTGATCTGCGAGCTGCTGCCGGCGGAGACGATCCCGTCGGGCTTGAAGGCCGGGCGCAGGCCCCCGATCTTCTCGGCGGTGGTGTCGCCGCGGGGCCCCTCGTCGCGGTCGTGGGTGGTGCCGTTGACGGTAATCGGCACGATCTCCGCCTTGAAGCGGCCCTCCTCCTGGGCGCGCAAGGCCTTCTGGTGGCTCTGGTAGGAGAACTCGTCGAGCTCGGCGCGGGTCAGCCCCCAGCGCTCGGCGATCAGCTCGGCCGAGATCCCCTGGGAGATCATGTCGAAGCGCTCGGTGAGGTTCGGGTTGAAGGAGCCGACGTCACTGCCCATGGGCACGCGGGTCATGCTCTCCATGCCGCAGCCCACGCTGAGCTCGGTGGTGTCGCTCTGGACTTCCATCGCGGCGAAGGCTACCGCTTGGGCCCCCGAGCTGCAGAGCCGGTTGAGCGAGACCCCGGGGACGGACTGGGGCCAGCCCGCGGCGAGCACCGCCTGGCGGATCACGCACAGGCCTTGCTCCTGGAGCTGGGTCACGCAGCCGCCGACCACGTCCTCGACCTCGTGGGGGTCGAGGCCGTTGCGGCTTTGGAGGGCCTGGAGGCACTCGGCCAGCAGTTGATCGCCGCGGACATCGGCGAACATGCCGCCGTTCTTGCCGCCGGGGGTGCGGACAGCGTCGAGGATGAATGCGTCGGTCATGAGCCCTCCTTCAGATCGGCCTCAGGATACCCGCTGGGGCTGGGCTGCGGGCGGCGCAGCAGTGGTTGGAGCTCGGCGGTGGCGAGGGAGCGCCAGGCCCACTCCACCGGGCCCATGCGGAACAGCGTCAGCCAGACCGTGGCGCCGGCGAGGAGCACCAGCCAGAGGACCCCGGTCAGGGCCCAGAGCTGCGCCCGGCTCGGCTCGCCGAAGTAGCCGAGCCCCCAGGAGTAGAAGATCGCGGTGCAGAGCACGCTCTCGCTCAGGTAGACCGTCAGCGCCATGCGGCCCGCGTTGGCCAGCGGCCGCAGGGGCCAGGCCTTCCAGCGGGCGTCGGAGAACGAGAAGCAGAGCGCGGCGTAGCCCGCGGCCAGGACCACGACGCTCAGGTAGTGGAGGCCGTCGACGAGGGTCCCGCCGCTGAACTCCGCAGCCTCGAGGCGTCCGTAGGCGAAGGCGAGCTCGAGGGGGATCCCCAGACCGAAGCCCACGACGAGCCCAATCTTGAGCACCTTGGGGGGCGGCTCGTGGATCCAGCCGACCTCGTGGGCGGCGACCCCGAGACACATCAGCCCGCACAGGCGCCAGGCGTAGAACAGGAACACGAACATCGTGAGCATCAGCCAGAACTTGGCCCGCCAGTTGACCTGATCCGCGTAGCTCCCGTGGCGGTGGACCCAGGTCTCGAGCAGCGGGTCGTCCATGTCGAATTTGCGGGGGCCGGCCTCGGGGCCGTCGGCCCAGGCGAGCAGCGCCTCGCGATCCCGGGGTGCGTCCGGGTTCCTGTTCAGCGAAGCGAGGCCGAAGAGGGTGAAGATCCCCGCGGTCATGCAGATCCCGACGATCCCGAGCGCCGCGAACACGGCGGGCACCTTGACGAAGCTGCGCAGCGCGAACACCGCCAACCCGCAGCCGGCGTAGGTGAACAGGATGTCCCCGTACCACAGCCCGACGGCGTGCAGCGCGCCGATCCCGGCGAGCAAGGCCAGCCGCCACACGAAGTAGGGGCGGAAGCTGAGCAGGGCCTGGCTGCGCTCGGCGCGGGCGGTCTGCAGCGCGATCCCGACCCCGAACAGGAAGGCGAACAGCGTGATGAACTTCACGTCGACGAGGGTGCCGAGCACCACGTGGGCGGCGACTTCGCTCACCCCACCTCCCGCGTAGTTCACGGAGCTGCCAACGGGGCCGGTGGGGTAGGCGAAGGAGGGCAGGTTGGCGGGGAGGATCCCGAGGATCGCCACGCCGCGCAGACCGTCGAGGGCCCACACCCGCTCGTGCTCGCGGGTGATCGGTTCGTGGGGCGGGGGCAGGGGGACCTCGGAGGCGTCATCCCGCTTGCCGAACCAGGCGGGCTCGGTCTGGACTCGGGTCTCTTGGCGCGTCTCGGGGGAGGCCTCCGCCGCCCACAGCGCTGGGTCGGGACCGGGGGCGGCGGGCTGGGGGGGCAGCGCGTCGTCTTGCTCCGGCGGGACGGGCGGGTCGTCGGTCACCCGCAAAGCCTAACCCGGAACCGCCGCTTCTCAGGGGGCCGACGGCTGCCCAGACGGTAGACTCGGGGCATGCGGACTCGACGGTGGCTGCTGGTGGGGGTTTTGGGCGTCGCGGCCTGCGCGTGGCCGCGGGTCCCAGCGCTCTGGGGTCCGCCGCCCGAGGAGCCGGTGGACGTGGCCCGCGCGTTGATCCCCTTCCTCCAGGAGCACTGCGCGCGCTGCCACAGCGGGGAGGACCCCGAGGGCGGGGTCGCGTTCCCCCGGCTGGCCGAGGCCGCGGACGTCGACGCACACCGTGAGCTCTGGCTGAGCGTGCTCGAGCGCGCCCGGCAGGGCGACATGCCCCCCGAGGAGGAGCCCCAGCCGAGCGCGGAGGCGCGGGCGGCCTTCGTCGCGGGGCTGCGCCAGGCCTTGAGGGTGCGCGCCGGCGACCCGGGGCGGGTCACGATCCGCCGGCTGAATCGCGCGGAATACAACGCCTCGGTCCAGGATCTGCTGGGGGTCGGGTCGAGCCCGGCCGACGTGTTCCCGCGTGACGAGAGCGGGCACGGCTTCGACACCGTGGGCGACGCGCTCTCGCTGAGCCCGCTGCTGCTGGAGAAATACCTCACCGCAGCGGAGACGCTGGTGGAGGAGGCGCTGTTCGACCCCAAGCCCTTCCTCCAGCGGGTGCCTGGGGATCAGCTCGAGGGCGGGGGGGAGGCGCGGCGCAGGCTGCGCGTCTTCGCCAGCACCGGTCGGGCGGGGTTCCGCCCGCGGCTGCGGGTCGCCGGGCGCTACCGGGTGCTGGTCGAAGCCTGGGCCGATCAGGCGGGCCCCGACCCAGCGCGGATCGACGTGATCGTCGACGGGCGACGGGTGGCGTCCTTGGACACCGCGGGGGAGGGTCGCAAGGACGCGAGGGAATATTCGACCGAGGTCATGCTCACCAAGGGGGCCCACCAGGTGCTCGTCGGGTTCCCCAACGACTACTACCGCCCCAACGACCCCGACCCCGGGCAGCGCGATCGGAACCTGATCGTGGTCAG
>Ga0070727_10001592_pt1 | contig 23655 bp, 31 predicted proteins | sample tdAd472_FD_66722 | JGI IMG/M metagenome (GOLD analysis project Ga0070727, IMG submission 66722) | Marine sediment microbial communities from the Atlantic coast under amendment with organic carbon and nitrate - tdAd47.2 | ecosystem: Environmental > Aquatic > Marine > Coastal > Sediment | place...
GATCGGGCCGCAGTCGACATCCATCCAGCGCTTCATCATGGCCACGTCAAACCGGGCGAAGTGGAAGATCTTGAGCACATTCGGATCGCTCAGCAGCTTCTTCAGATTCGGGCAGTCATAGTCCCGATTCAGCTGCACGAGATGCGCGCTGCCGTCTCCGGAGGAGATCTGCACGAGCGTGAGATGATCACGGCGAAGGTTCAGTCCCATCGCCTCGGTGTCGACTGCCACGACCGGACCAAAGTCCAGTCCCGCGGGCAGATCATCCTTGTGTAATTTGATGCCGTTCATGGCGAGGCTGTAGCATGACAGGCGTTAAGGGCAAGTGTCTGGAGTGACTTCAGGCTTGGCCGTGATCGCGCTGCGCAGCCTGGAGCGCGGTGTCGAGGGCGGACAGAAAGCGCGAGCGGTCTGCCTTGGAGAAGGGGGCCGGCCCGCGGGCAATGCCATCGCCCAGGCCTGCGCGCAGATCGGCGTGGATCGCGCGAACTGCAATGGCCGGTCCGATTGAGGCGTCAGTAAAGGGTTTGCCGGTTGGCGACAGGACGCGAGCGCCCGCCTTCAGGCAGCGGTCAGCCAGCAGGATGTCCGCCGTGATCACGATGCTGGCTGCATTGGCCTCTTCGGCGATCCAGTCATCTGCGGCATCAAAACTGTCGGTCACCATCTTGCGAGAAACAAGCGCGTGCTCGGGAATGCGCATATAGGAATTGGCGACAATGACGACCGGAACCTTGTGGCGCAGGGCCACCTTGTAGATCTCATCCTTGACCGGGCAGGCATCGGCATCCACCAGGATGCGGACATTTGTCATGTCCGGGCCTGCAATCTGTGGATCAGGCAGGGCAGGGACCGGCCCGGAATGGGGCTTGGTTCTGTATCGCCGGTCCGGGTGGCGCCCATATGCTCATAAAAGCCTGCCGCCTGGGGATCGGAGACAATCAGCAAATCCTCTGCGCCATTCTCCTGCGCTGTCCGACACGCCCAGACGTATAGCAGCTTGCCTGTGCCCTCTCCCAACCGGTCGGGTGCCACATACAGCTTCTTCACCTGGGCCAGCGTGTCCGTATTCATGGATAGCTGCACCATGCCCGCTACTCCGCGCTTGTCCTCGGCCACCATCAGGGCGTCTGTTTCCAGTTCTTCAGGTTTCAGGGTCAGGCTCTGCCGGAAGGCTTTCAGCATTTTACCGTCATAGCCCCAGCTGGCCTGGGATCTGAGGCACAGATCTGACAGGCCAGGCAGTTCTTCCGGCGTCGGTGCTCTCAGGATCATGCTTGGTGTCCTTTCAGGGCGAAGATGGATGCTTGACTCATAGTGCTAAAATGTTCTCTTTGTGTTCTATATATGTTTTACTGGTTACCAGCATGCGCCAACCGACCGGGATTGAGTCTCTATACATCGATTTTGATGCTTTCTTTGCCAATGCTGAAAAATTGCTGCGGCCGGAATTACGTGGCCGTCCTGTTGGTGTTGTGCCGCTGGCGTCTGAGCATACTTCCCTTATCGCGCGATGCTATCTAGCGAAAGCTCATGGTCTGAGGCGCGGGACCTCGGTTCGCGAAGCGCGCCAATTATGTCCTGACGTCGCCCTGCCGCTGGCCCGGCATGATGAATATGTTCGCCTGCACCACAAGATCCTTGAGGAACTCGACCGCCATGTGCCTGTCCGTAAGGTCTGGTCTGTGGATGAGATGGAGTGCAGCCTGCTGGGCGCAGAGCGGGCCCGGGGGCCGGACATTGCGATGGCCATCCGTCGCGGGCTCAGCGAGAATATCGGGGCCTGCCTCACAGCCTCTATCGGCCTCGCGCCGAACCAGTTCCTGGCCAAGGTGGCCGCGGAGATGGACAAGCCGAATGGCTTTGTCATGCTCCGCCCGGAAGATCTGCCAGGGCCCTTGTTCGATCTAGACCTGACGGATCTGCCTGGCATTTCCAGCCGGATGCACGTGCGGTTGGTTCAGGCTGGCGTGCATACGGTTGAGCAATTGTGGAATCTGTCTCCCAAACAGGCGCGTGCGATCTGGAACAGTGTCGAGGGGGAGCGTCTCTGGGCGCAGCTGCACGGCTATGCCGTGTCGCGGCCTGAGACAGAGCGGCGCATGTTTGGTCATGGCCGCGTCCTGTCGATGGAATGGCGCGACCCGGTAAAGGCGCGGGACTGCCTGCGCCTGTTGACGGCCAAGGCAGCGCGGCGACTCCGTCGGGAGGGCTATCTGGCGGCAGGTCTTCATGTCTCTCTCCGGGCCCAGGCGGGCCCGCGCTGGGGCGGGGACATGTCTTTTTTTCCTGCTCGGGATGATCACACCTTTCTGCAGAAGGCATGTGAGATCTTTGATGTGGGCGTAGAGGCGCTGGGCGGCGGGCGCCTGAAGAAGCTGTCTGTCGTGCTGCACACAATCAGCCGACCGGGAGAGGTCAGCGCCGATTTGTTCGAGCATGCTGATCAGGTTTCCAGCCGCTCGCGCTGGGAACGTGTGACGGATGCGATGGATGCCCTGAATGCGCGTAACGGGGCATGTGTGGTTTCACTCGGCCCACGCAAAGAACCGCCGGGCGGCTATGCCGGGGCCAAGATCGCCTTCGGCCGTGTGCCAGACCTCAATGATTTTCTGACGACCCGGTCAGACTGACGCAAGGCGAGGGCTTGCCGTGTCAGCCAATCGACTTTCCTTTATCCTCATAAAAAAGGGAGAGTTCACATGGCGCCAGCTCCGGTAAAGACACGTATCACAGAGATGCTCGGCATCGAGAAACCGATCATTCAGGCGGCCATGGGCTGGATTGCCCGATCCCGGCTCTCCTCTGCCGTCTCGAATGCCGGGGGCATGGGCATTATCGAGACCTCTTCCGGCGAGTTGGATGCCGTGCGGGAAGAGATCAGGCAGATGAAGACGCTGACGGACAAGCCGTTCGGCGTGAACGTCGCCCAGGCCTTTGTGCGCGATCCGGATATTGTCCAGTTTGTGATTGATCAGGGGATCAAATTCGTCACCACCTCTGCGGGCGACCCGATGAAATATACCGGCATGTTAAAGGAAGCCGGCCTGACCGTGTTCCATGTCGTTCCTTCGCTGCAAGGCGCCCTGCGCGCGATAGAGGCCGGTGTGGACGGCCTGATCGTGGAAGGCGGGGAAGGGGGTGGCTTCAAGAACCCGAAGGATGTTGCCTCCATGGTGCTGATCCCGCTGGTTTGTGAGCATGTGGATGTGCCGGTTGTGGCGGCAGGCGGCATTACGGACGGGCGCAGCATGGCTGCGGCCTTCGCGCTGGGCGCAGAGGCCGTGCTGATGGGCACGCGTATCCTGTCATCGGTGGAAAGCCCTGTTCATTCCAATTGGAAAGAGGCGATCGTGCAGGCGGAGGCCACCGATACGGTTTTCCTGAACCGTTCCGGACCGGGGCCTGCGCTCCGCGCGTTGCGGACAGAGCGGACGGACCGGATCCAGAAGGAAGGTGTGGAGAACATCTTCGGAGAATTTGCCCATACCCGGGACGTTTATTTTGGCGGCGACCTTGAAGCCGGCATCGCCCTGACCGGTCAGGTGGCAGGCCGGATCACAGAGGTGAAGCCTGTCGCGCAGATTTTTGAGGAAACCCTGGCCGAATATCATGACGTCGTCTCGCGCCTGCCGAGATAGCTCGGCATGAGGCTGCGGGTTGGAATGCAAAGAAAAAAGCCCGCGGGTTTTATCCGGCGGGCTTTTTTATGTCTGATTTTACGGTCGGCGTCAGGCCGGCGTATCTGCGGCTTCGCGGCAGACAATTGCGCGGACCTGCTCTTCCGTTGTGGCCTCTCTCAGCGCGTCGCGCACAGTGCTTTGGCGGAAGGCGCGGCTGACCTGAGCCAGGGCCCGCAAATGGTCAGCGCCCGCTGATTTCGGGGCCAGAAGCATGAAGACGAGGTCGCACGGGCGCTCATCAATGGCTTCAAAGTCTACCCCGTGAACCAGCCGCATATAGCCGCCTGTGGGCGTCTCGATGCCTTCCAGGCGAGCGTGGGGGATGGCAACGCCTTCTCCCACGCCGGTTGATCCCAGGCGTTCACGTTCCATAACGGCATCTTCGATCAGGCGCGGGCTGAGTCCCACTTTTTCAGCCAGGGCTTCTGCCAGGGCGTGAATGGCCTGTTTCCGGCTGGTCGCCTCGAACGATGGTATGATTACCCCGCCTTCAAGCAGGGAGGTCAGATCAGTGGCCATGAAGTTGCTTTCCGTCTTCCGGCTTAGGTCTTTCGGGCATTCTCCGGGTCTACCCAGCCAATATGCCCGTCTGGGCGGCGGTAGACCATATTCAGGCCCTCATGGCCAGCATTTCTGAACATGATTGCCGGAACTTCCTGCAGTTCAAGCTGCATAACTGCCTCTGAAACGCTCATCGTCCGGATCGAAACCGAGGTTTCTGCCACGGTGAGGGGCGTATCATCGGTCACTTCGATGGAATCGTCCTCATCGGTGTCGTGGCCATTGACCTTGAACACGGATTCCGAGGCCATTTCAGACGGCATGGGCGCGGATGTGCCGGAATGATGGTCCTTCAGGCGGCGCTTGTAGCGGCGCACGCGCTTTTCCATCTTGTTCAGGCTGTCTTCCAGTGCGGCATAGGGGTCTTCCGCCTTGCCTGTGGATTGCAGGATGATGCCGGAAGGCAGGTGTACATTACAGTCAACTTCAACAAACGGGCCCTGCTGGGACACGAAAACGCGAGCGTCTCCTGTTCGGTTGAAGTATTTACTGACGGCCGCCTCCAGTCCGGTTTCAATACGGCTCCGCAGAGCCTCTCCGAGATCCATATGCTTGCCAGTAATCTGTATCTGCACGGGCGGTCTCCTTTTTTGTTTTAAGGGTCTGATTATGACCCAGAATTTGGCCGGAAGCGAATCTAATCGGCCTTGTATTTGAGTTGGGGCTGGCTCGTGTCCGTCTCAAGACTTGCTTCCTGAATATCCGTTCTCCTGAACCTTAAATTTTGTACGGGAAATACGGGACATCCCGCAGGGTGTTTGTCCTGTATCCTTGACCTTTCGCAGTAAGATGCGGCCCGACATGCTATTCGGGGGATGTTTTAGTATGGCGGTAATGACTTGCCGACATGCTGTAGCAGACTTGGGGATGCGGTTTCCTGATAGTTTCAAACGATTGTTCCTGCGTATGCCTTCTTCCAACGCGCACAATGTAAGCTTTCCGCCCATGACGGACGGAGATGATATCCTTTACCGGAGTGTCTTTGAACACGCGGCGGTCGGCATTGCCTATATTTCACCTGAGGGAAAATGGCTGCGCATCAATGAGCGGGTCGCGCAGATGTTTGGCTATACGCCGGCTGAACTTGAGGCGCTGAGCTTTCAGGACATCACCCATCCGGAGGATTTGGAGACCAATCTGGATCTTCTGGAAGAGGTACGGGAGGGGCGGCGCGACGGGTACAAGCTGGAAAAGCGCTACTTTCACAAGACGGGTCACATCGTCTGGGTAAATCTGAGTGTCAGCTGCATACGCGATGCAGAGGGAAAGCTGCTCTATTTGATATCCGTGCTGGACGACGTCACAGAGCGAAAGCAGATCCAGCAGGCGCTGGATGAGAGCGAGGCCAGGTTTCGCGCCTATCAGCAAACCAGCCCAGACGGCTTCATGATCTTGCATAGCCTGCGTGATGACACGAACGAAATTATCGACTTTGTCTGGGATTTCGTGAACCCCGCGGGGGAGGTGATTACGCAGCGTACGAAAAAGGATCTGATCGGTGCGCGCTTGCTGGAGAGCATGCCGACGCATCGCAGGCTCGGCCTATTTGATGCCTACAAGAAGGTGGTAGAGACGGGCGAGACATGGCAGAGTGAAGTCAATTACCCTCGACAGCGAACCGGCGAGAAAATCTGGCTACGGATCACGGCTGCCAAGGTTGACGATGGCTTTGCGGTCTCCTTGCAGGACATTACCAACCATAAGGATGCCGAGATGCGCCTGCGCGAAAGCCAGGACCGTCAACGTAGCATTCTGGATAATGTTGTTGCCTTTGTCGGCTTGCTGGCTCCGGACGGCGTGCTTCTTGAGGCAAACACGCCGTCACTGGTTGCTGCGGGAATTCAGCGTCAGGATGTTATTGGCAAGAAATTCTGGGACTGTGCCTGGTGGAATTATGATCCTGATGTGCAGGCTAGAATTCGTGACGCAGTCAGTCGGGCCGCAGCAGGCGAGCATATGCGCTTTGACGTGAAGATATGTGGCATTGGCAACACGCGCATTCCTATCGACTTTCAACTCGCGCCCTGCTTCGACGATATCGGCCGCGTGACACAAATCATTCCGTCCGGTATCGACATCACTGAGCGGAAGCTGGCTGAATCGCAGCGCGAGATGCTGGTGCGGGAACTCAGCCACCGCGTTAAAAACTCCCTGGCCATGGTGCAGGCAATCGCGTCCCACACAATGCATGTGGAAAGTTCGATCGAGGCGTTCCGGGAATCCTTCTCCGGGCGCTTGCGGGCCATTGCAGCTTGTCATGACCTGCTTGTTGCAACGACGCGAACCTCCGCCAACATTGCGCAACTGGTCAATGAGCAGGTTTCTCCCTATACGTCCCCCCAGGCCGACAGGGTTACCATGTCCGGGCCGCCGATCATTCTGGGGCCGGAATCATCCTATGCATTCGGTCTGATCCTGCACGAGCTGGCGACGAATGCCGTGAAATACGGGGCATGGTCGAATGAGGTCGGCAGCGTCTACGTCAGCTGGAGCGCGCAGCTTGGCAAGGATGGCCGCACGGAAATCGTCGTGAACTGGCGCGAAAGAGGCGGTCCGAAAGTTTCCCCGCCAGAGCGGAAAGGTTTCGGCAGTGTGCTGATCGAAGAAAGCCTGTCCCACTCGCTCGGCGGGCAGGCCCATATTGAATATGCCGAGGAAGGGCTGAATGCCCGCTTCCAGTTCCCGGTGGAGGACATGGCATGAAACGCTCGGTGCTGGTCGTCGAAGATGATTTTCTGATCGCCTATGATCTGAAAACACAGATGGAGGGTGAGGGCTATGATGTCTCTGGCCCGGTCGGCAGTGTAGAGGCCGCCCTCAAGGCTCTGGAGGCACATGATATCTGCTCGGCCGTTCTGGATATTGACCTCCATGGCACGGCATCCTTCCCGGTGGCGGAAGCCCTGAAGGAGAAGGGCATTCCCTTCATGTTCCTGTCAGGCAATTGTGCATGGCAGCTGCCGCGGGAATTCTCGGACGTACTGGTGCATGGCAAGCCGGTGAGTGTCCCGAAGCTGCTTGGTGAGCTGAATGATCTGTGTGAACCGGACTGCTGCTGATCTTCCCTACATGCCGCGAATAGGCCCTTTGAGGGGCGTTCCTTCGCCTTGAGACTCTGCCTTTCCGGGGTTCTTTCCGTAGTCATGCTTTTTCAGCAGGCCCCTGAACTGATGATAGGTCAGGCCAAGGAAATCTGCGGCCTTGCCCTGATGGCCTTCTGACAGGCTGAGGGCTTCATCAATCAATTGCATTTCGAAGGCTGCCACTTGCGACGGGAAGTCTGCCGGAATGGTCTCATCCTGCCGAATGCGCGCCGGGTCTGCTTTCAGGGCAGGTGGGGCCTTGGGGGTGCGTCCGGATTTTGGGCGCCAAGGCGAGTCAAACGGGTCCAGCGCGCTTTGGTCAAACAGCACCGGTTCATCTGGCGACAGCATCATTGAGCGGTGCGCCAGCCGTTGGGCAAAGTTGCGCAGTTCACGGACATTTCCCGGCCAGTCATGTGCTTCCATGGCGGCGACGGCAGAAGGGGCAAAGCCTGGAAAGTCCTGCGCCATCTCTATCGCCATGCGCCGAGCAAAATGATCGGCCAACAGGCTCGCATCTCCGGGGCGCGCGCGTAGCGGCGGCAGGGTGATCACGTCAAAGGCCAGCCGGTCCAGCAGGTCGGCGCGAAATTCGCCGCGCTCGACCATGGAGGGCAAGTCAGCATTCGTAGCGGCAATGATACGCACATTTGTGGTGAGGACTTTCGACCCGCCCACGCGCTGGAATTCGCCATATTCGATGACGCGCAGTAGCTTTTCCTGCACCTGCGCGCTCGCCGTGGCGATCTCGTCCAGAAAGATCGTGCCGCCATCGGCCAGCTCAAACCGGCCGCGCCGCATCTCTGTCGCGCCTGTGAACGCGCCGCGCTCATGGCCGAACAGTTCTGAGTCCAGCAGCGTCTCGGAGAGGGCCGCGCAGTTCACCTTGATGAACGGGCCGTCCCAGCGTTTCGACAGGAAGTGCAGACGCTCCCCGATCAGTTCCTTGCCGGTCCCGCGTTCTCCGATGACGAGGATGGGACGGTCCAGCGGCGCTACGCGAGAAACATGCTCCTGCGCACTCAGCCAGGCCGGCGCTTCACCAATGAGTTGGGTATTATCGCTAATCATTTCGTCAAAATAACTAAATACTATGAATAAATCCATATTTAATTTTAGCGGTATTGACGAAATGACTCCTGTAAGTTCCTAATGAAAAAGTTTTATTCCCTTTAAAATCAATGTCTTATAAAATTAATTCGAAACTGGCACGGTCCTTGAAATGAAAGAAGGGCTCAGAGCGACAGGGCGTTGCTCAACCCAGAAGGACAGAACTGAAATGGAAGACCGTTACAACACTTCAGAAACCCGCTCGGATGCTGGCCGCTTCGGCCGCTGGCTTTCCACACGCCCGGCCGAAAGCTGGATGTTTTTCGGGGCCGGTGTGCTCCTCGGCGGCTTGTTCTTCTAATCCTCCCCCCAGTTACGAAAGGACTTTTAAAATGGGTCTGTTTTCCCGTCTCGGCGACATCATCAACTCGAACATCAATGCGATGCTCGACAGTGCCGAAAACCCTGAAAAAATCGCCCGCCTGATCATCCAGGAAATGGAAGATACACTGGTTGAGGTCCGCACTGCAGCGGCCCGCGCCATGGCGGACAAGAAAGAAATGGAACGTGAGATCGTTCACTTCACGAAAACCCGTGATGATTGGGCTGCCAAGGCAGAACTGGCCATCGACAAGGGTCGTGAAGATCTGGCCCGCGGCGCGCTGACTGCCAAGCAGAAAGCTGAAGGCGAAATCGAACGCCGCAAGGCTGCGATGGCTGCGGCTGAAGAGGCCTTCGAAAAGCGCCAGGACGATCTGTCCAAGCTTCAGGCCAAGCTCGACGAGGCCAAGGCAAAGCATCGTGCCCTGATGATGCGCCGCGAAGCTGCAGAGCAGCGCATCCGCATGCGGTCGCAAACCTATGACGGCAAGGTCGACGAAGCCCTCGCGCGCTATAACAATATCGAGCGCAAGGTTGACGAGATGGAAGCCTATGCCGACACCATCAAGGGTCATGAGCCAAATCTGGCTGCCGAGTTCGCTGCCCTGGAGCGCGACGAGAGTGTCGAGAAAGAGCTCGAAGCCCTGAAAGCCAAACGTGCGAAGTCTTCTGCGAAGGCGTCCACGAAGAAATCGGAGGACTGATAGATGCTGTTTTCCCTCGCCTGCCTGACTGGCTTCATGACGCTGGTGTGTGCCCCCGGGCTGATTGCCCAGGCCCGTGCCAAGCAGGGCTCTTCGGTTGAAGAGGCCGCGTAATGGACGAGTTTCTACCAATCATTGCGATCGTTTCGCTCTTCATTGTCCTGCCGGGAATGATCTTCCACTACATTACGAAGTGGCGGCAGCAAAAAACCCTGATGCCAGACGATGAACGAATGATGGAGGATCTCTGGAGATCGGCCCGCGCCATGGAGCGCCGGATCGAGACCCTCGAAGCCCTCCTTGAGCAGAGTGAGCAGGACGGCCCACGCCGTCCGCCCCGCTCTTCCAGACCCACTTTTGACGACTAAGGACCTTAGCTTATGTCCCGCCATTCCCGCCCAAGCCGTGATCCTGCCTATGAAGACAGGTACGGTTCCCCCAACCCCAAGCGGTTTTACCGCTCCCGCCAGGACAAGGTGATTGCCGGTGTCTGTGGCGGTCTGGCCGAACGTTTCGGATGGGAGCCTGTTCTGGTTCGTATCCTGGCCGTACTCGGATTTTTCTTCGTCATGGGGCCGCTCGCGATCATCCTCTACATCGTTCTGTGGATGATCACGCCGCGCACACCGCTCGGCGGCCGGCCCATGTCTCCTGAAGAAGATGCTTTCTGGCGGAATGTGAATGACCGCCCGCGTGTCACCTTCGGGAACTTGAAATACACGTTCATGGATCTCGACGAACGTCTCCGGGATATCGAACGCAAGGTCACATCTGACGAGTGGCGCCTGCGCAAGGAGTTCCGGGATCTGGAGCGCGGTAATTAGAGGCAGCCGCAGCTTCCACACATAACCCTCAATATCCGACGAGAAGGACCGGAAAAATGCGTAAGGGGACGCTACTGACAAATAACTGGCTGCTGGGAGGTGTCTCTCTGATCATTCTGACGATGATCGCAGTTGGCGCTGCCACGCAGGGAAGCATGGCTCTGGAGTTCGGCGGGCTCCAGATGACCTTCTCTCCTCATGAAGACGGGGGCGTGCGTCTCAGCATTGCCCGCAGCTTTGGCACCTCAGATTTCACTGCGCCGTAAGGCTCTCAGGATCAGGCGCATGGGGCTGACGGCCTCCAGGGCCTGAACGCTGGCCGGTGATGGTCCACCGAGAAGCTGGGCAGCAATGATCTGTCCGGCCCATGGACCCCAGGTAAAGCCGCGCGCACCAAAGCCGTTCACCATCACAATACCCGGTAGTAATGGGGCGTCCGCATCAGCAGGGCGTCCTTTTCGTATGCCCTCAAATGTTTCAATCGCTGCGTCCCGGTCAGGCACAGCGCCGATCAGGGGCAGGCGGTCCGCTGTCGTCGCCCGGATGGCCGCGCGGGAGGTGAGGGGGTGCTTCTTCGCATCGCCCTTCCACCAGGGGGATAGCTGCTGCAGCGCTTCTCTATTGGCGTCGCGCGCCGCATCCGAAACCTCTGGCGCTATGCCAGCCGGAATTTTCTCAAACGTCGCGCCCCATAATCTTTCGTTGCGCAGGGCCAGCGCATAATGGCCACTTGCCATCGCATCCGGCGCCACCTCTGCCGCGCCGGTCAGATGCTCGACCTGTCCCAGGCGGCCTTCAAGGCCCAGCCAGTCGATCTGTTCAAGCGTGCCCATGGCATTGGCCAGAACAATCGCGTCATAGCTTCGGCTATTCACGCTGCGCTCCGTCAGCGAAACCTCCACCGGTCCGGCTTCCAGCGCGATGCCTTTCAGCAGGCCCGTCACAACCTTGCGCGGCTCCACGATCAGGGCGCGCTTGTGCAGCAGGCCGCCGCCGGAAATCGCTTCCAGATCTTCCAGTGGCAGGGGCGGGTCGGCCAGCAGCTTTTCAAACCGCGCGCGTTCGGTATCATCCTTCGGCATCTGCCGCACATCTGTTTCGTGTGCGCCATCCAGACCGCGATAGGCCTCGCGTGCGGCCAGATAGGCATCGATCAGAAGTCGGGCCTGCGCGGTGTCACCCGCATCCAGCCGCGGCATCATCAGGCCGATCGGGTTGCCACTTGCGCCGCTGGCGGGGCCAGCCGGGTCAAACACCGTCACCTCTGCGCCGCGTGCGGTCAGGGCCCGTGCGGTAGAGGCCCCGGCAATCCCCGCGCCCAGAACGGCAATGCGCGTGGAAGCAGAGGGAGGGGCACGCAGCCCATAAGCGTCCGGCTGCGGAGCAGGCGGCGTGGTCAGCCGCGCTTCCAGCCTCTCCCGCTTGCGGCCATGGCCGGGGGCCTTGGCCACGTCAAAGCCTGCGCCGGCCAGTCCGCGACGAACTGATCCGGCTACGGTGAATGTCCCGATGCTGGCACCGGGGGCAGACCGCTGCGCGATCAGGCCATACAGGCCCTCTGCCCACATGTCCTCATTCTTGGCGGGGCTGAACCCGTCCAGGAACCAGGCATCAGCCTTGAACCGGCTGGCGGGCAGCATCTCGTGAATGTCACCCATATGCAGCGTTAGCGTGATGCCGAGATCTTCCCAGACATGGTGGCGCACGCCCAGGACCGGGGTGGGCCAGGCCTTTAGCAGGCGGTCTGAAAAGGCAGATAGTTCCGGCCATTCGCTCAGCGCCCGGGCCGCATCATCCTGCGTCATCGGATAGGCTTCGAAGCTGACAAAGTGCAGCCACGCCGCAGGGTGAGGGCGGTACGCCGCCCACAATTCTGCGAGCGCCAGAAAGTTCAGCCCTGTGCCAAAGCCGGTTTCGGCAATGGTGAACTGGTGCCGTCCGGCCCAGGCTTCCGGCAGGCCGCAGCCTTTCAGGAACACCGCGCGGGTTTCAGCCAGGCCGTCGCCTGCTGTGAAATATACGTCGCCAGCCTCACGGGCGACGGGGGTGCCGTCATCCTTCCAGTCGATGGTGGGGTGTCTCAGCAGGCGTGTCATGCGCGATGGGTTAGCCGTGAAGGCGCGGTTTGAACAGGTCTCATGGCAGAACTGAAAACTCTCCGGGATTTAATCGGATCGCTCGGCGTTTCCACGCGTTGATTGAATGACCGCGCTAAAAAGCGGCGAACAAGAAGGAGATGAAAGATGGATAAGGAACATATCAAAGGCGCTGCCAAGAAGGTTGAAGGTGAAGTCAAGGAAACTGCCGGTGAAATGACCGACAACAAAAAGCTTCAGGCAGAAGGCAAGATGGACAAGGCCGAAGGCGAAGTTCGCGACAAGGCCGGTGACGTCAAAGACGCCCTCAAAGACTAGGCCTTTTTTGGCCAGACTGCGAAAGCCGCCCTTCACGGGGCGGCTTTTCCTTGCGCGATATTCAGGCCCGGGCCACATAAGTCGCAAGACAGGCGATGAGGCGCAGGATGACCGACATCAATATCAAACGCGAGGAAGGTGAGACCGGCGGACGCTATGTCACCATCGTAAATGGCCATGAAGCCGAGATGACTTGGTCGAAAGCTGGCACCAGCCGTATTATCATAGATCATACCGGCGTGCCCAAAGAGTTGGGCGGTCTGGGCGTCGGAACCGCCCTCGTCAAGCGCGCCGTGGAAGACGCCCGCCGCGATGGCATCAAGATCATTCCGCTATGCCCCTTCGCCAAGGCGCAAATAGAAAAACACACTGAATGGCAGGACGTTCTGGCATGAGCACCGCAGACATCACCCATGACGAGACCCATCAGCGCTATAGCCTCTATCAGGATGGCGTTGAGGCCTATCTGACCTATGAGCGCCCGCAGGCAGGCCACAAGCACATCACCCACACCATCGTGCCGGGTGAGCTTGGCGGACGCGGCATCGGCAAGCGCCTGGTCAAGCGCGCGATGGAAGACATCATCGCAGCAGGGGAGACGGTCTCCTCGTCCTGCTGGTTTGCCAGCGCATTGATCGAGAAGACCCCCGAATGGGCCGCCGTCCAGGCATGAGCGAGCCGTTCTGGAAAACCAAGACGCTCGACCAGATGAACCGGCAGGAATGGGAGTCGCTCTGCGATGGCTGCGGCAAGTGCTGCCTGCTGAAACTGGAAGACGAGGACACAGGCGAGATTGCCTATACGCGCCTGCATTGCCGCCTGTTCGACAGCGGCACCTGCCAGTGCGCAGACTATGAAAACCGCAAGAAAATTGTCGAAGACTGCGTCATCCTCACCCCGCAAAAGGTGGAGGAAATCCGCTGGATGCCGAAGACCTGTGCCTATCGCCTGATCCATGAGGGCAAGGATCTGCCGTCCTGGCACTATCTTGTCTGTGGGGATCGGGAGCGCATCCATGAGGAAGGCCATTCCATACGCGGCCGCACCGTGTCCGAAGACACGGTGTTTGAGGAAGACACCGAAGACTGGATTGTCGACTGGGAAGGCAATGAGCCCTAGACGCCGACCACTTCGCTATTGGTCGCTTCGGTTTTCAGCCATTTGATGAAATCACGCACATCCGGCGTCAGGTGGCGGCCCTTGGGGTGCACGATCCAGTAGCCGAAATCAATCAGGTGAGAGCCATCTGCAAAGGGCGCGACCAGCCGGCCGGAGGCAAGGTCTGCGGCGGCAATGGCGCGTTTGGCCAGTGCAACACCGCGGCCCGCTGCCGCTGCTTCGATCACCAGAATCGCCTGGTTGAAGCGCGGGCCCCGCGTGCCGTCCACATCCTTCACATTCCGTGCGCGCAGCCAGCTCGCCCAGTCCGGACAGGACGGATCGTTCTCATTGCTCTCATCATGGATCAGCGTGTGATGACGCAGATCGCTCGGCTTGCGGATGGCGTCCGGCCCCTCCAGCAGGGCGGGGGAGCAGACCGGCAGAACGGTTTCGTCCATCAGTTTCTCTGATTTCAGGCCTTCATAATTGCCGCGGCCATAGCGGATGGCAAAGTCGGCGTCGGCGGTGGTGAAATCCGTCAGGCCCATATCGGCAGAGATCCAGGCCTCGGTATCTTCATGCTGGCGGTGAAAGCCATCAAGGCGGGGGGCCAGCCATTTCGCCGCAAAAGACGGCGCGCAGGAGACCATCACCCGGCCCTTGCGGGCAGGGGCCTGCATGATGCGGCCAGCTTCAGAAATTCTCTCAAATGCCTCACGCACAAGCGGCAGGCTGGCCTGCGCGGCATCTGTCAGCAAAACTGAACGGCCCGTACGCTTGAACAGGGGCGTGCCAGCATATTCTTCCAGCTGTCTTATCTGTTGTGAAATCGCGCCGGGCGTGACATTCAGCTCCTCGGCAGCCTGTGTAAACGACAGGCGCCGAGCAGCCGCTTCAAAGGCTCTCAGGGCGTTCAGGGGCGGTAGACGGTCAGTAGGATCGGACATGAATAGTTTCTCTAAAGGATCGCTGTAGGGGTTCACTGTTGCGTCTGCCGCGTCAAGAGCCATTTTGGCACCTGATTGATCAGCTAGCCTAAAAAGAGGTTGCACCCATGCGCCAGTTCCCGGCTTTCTTCAACATGGACGACGCCCGTGTCGTCGTCTTCGGCGGTGGCGAAGAGGCCCGCCGCAAGGTGCGCCTGCTTGCCAAGACGTCCGCCCAGATCACAGTGATCATCGGCAAGGACATCGAACCCGGCTTTGCCGAGGAATTTGCCGGTCGCATTACGATTGCGCCGCAATCCGAGGCTGGCCCGGTGCTGGATGTCGCCCGTTTTGCCATCGTTGCCTGCCGTCTGTGCGCCAATACCGAGCGCTCCATTGAATGGGCCCGGCAATATGGCGTACCGCTTAATGTCGTCGACCGTCCGGATCTGTGCGACTTCACAATCCCGTCAATCCTGGACCGGGGAGAGATTGTCGCCGCGATTGGCTCCAATGGCTCGGCGCCGGTTCTGGCCAAATCCGTGCGCAGCAAGCTGGAGCGCCTGCTGCCGGCGCGGACGGGAGAGCTGGCCGAACTGGCTGGCCGTCTGCGGCCAGAGGTGAAAGCGGCGATCCCGGATGCCAAGGCCCGCCGCGAATTCTGGGAATACGCCCTGAATGGCAAGCCTGCGGAACTCGCCTATGCCGGCGATCTGGATGCGGCCGAACAGGCCATGCGCGACGCCATGAAAGGCGGCCGCCGTACCGGCATCGTGCATCTGGTTGGCGCAGGCCCCGGCGATCCGGAATTGCTGACGCTGAAAGCCCTGCGCCTGCTGCAACAGGCCGACATCGTGTTTTATGATCGTCTCGTCAGTCCGGAAATTCTCGACATGATCCGCAGGGATGCAGATCGCGTTCCGGTCGGAAAGAGCAAGGGCAATCATTCCGTCCCGCAGGAAGAGATCCATGAATTGCTGATCCGCGCTGCCCGCGAAGGCAAGCGCGTCGTGCGTCTGAAGGGCGGAGACCCGTTCATTTTTGGTCGGGGCGGGGAAGAGCTGGAAGCCATTCAGGCGGCTGGCATCGAAGCCTTTGTTGTTCCGGGCATTTCCTCTGCGCTTGGCTGCGCCGCCAGCGCGGGCGTGCCGCTGACGCACCGCGATCATGCGCAAAGCCTCACCTTCGTGACAGGTCACGCCAAGAAAGGCGGCGTCCCGGATCTCGACTGGGAGAGCCTCGCAAGACCCCACCAGACGGTGACCGTCTTCATGGGCGTGGGCACCGCGCCGACCATTGCCGACAAGCTGATCGAGGCGGGCCGCGCGCCCGACACGCCCGTCGCTGTCATTGAGAACGGCACTCTGTCTACGGAAATCCAGGTTTTTGGCATTCTGGCCGAACTGCCAGACCTGATCGAGCAAAACGCAATCAAGGGACCGGCCCTGCTGATCATAGGGGAAGTGGCAGGTCTGCCTTTCGCCAGTGGGGCAGTGGGCCTGTCAGGCGGCTACACGCAGGAGATTTACGCATGACGTCCGTCCGTCCAAAGCTGAAACCTGAAACCCCGAAGGCTGTCACCGCCTGGGAAACCGCCACCGGCCAGACGGTCTGGATGGCAGCCGATGGGTCCTGGACGAAAGAACCCGGCCAGATCGCTGCCTTCACAGGCGATGAGGCCGAGGCACGTCTGGCCGATGCGCTCAAACAGGAAGGTGTCGTCACAGACCCTTACTTCATGGAAGTAACTGGGAGCGGCGGCATCACCGGCCGGGAAACCCTGCGCGAGACGATCCGCGCCAATGGACCGACCGTTGCCTATGGAGAATCCGCCTGATGCCACATCGCGAAATCACCCGCCTGACCCTGTACGGAGATTCCATCTCCGGCAATTGCATGAAGCCGAAATGGACGGCGGACCTGCTGGGCATTCCGTATGACTGGGTTGAGGTTGATATCCTGTCGGGCGGCACACAGACAGAGGACTTCCTGTCTGTGAATCCGGTCGGCCAGGTGCCGCTGGCGCGCTGGCCCGATGGCCGCGCCTTGCCGCAATCAAATGCGATCATGCTGTATCTGGCTGAGCAGTCAGGCAGCCCGCTGATCCCGTCAGACCCGTTCCGCCGGGCCCAGATGATGAGTTGGCTGTTCTGGGAGCAATATTCTCATGAGACGGCCATCGCCGTCCGAAGGTTCCAGAAGCAATATCTCAAAAAATCCGATGACGAGATTGACCCGAATCTGATGGCCAAGGGGCGCCGCGCCTTGGGGGTTATGGAGCTGCAATTGACGTATACGGACTGGATAGTCGGTGACGAGATGACGCTGGCAGACATTGCCCTTGTTGCCTATACGCGCTGGGCGCATGAAGGCGGCTTCGATCTTTCCGAGTTCCCGGCGGTCGAGCGCTGGGTCAGCCGCACCGAAGCGGCGCTCGGCATCCCGCACGCAAGAGAGGCTGCGTAATGTATAGATATGATGAGTTTGATGCCCGGATCGTATCCGAGCGCGTTGCGCAATTCCGCGGGCAGGTGAACCGCCGCCTGTCCGGCGAATTGCTGGAAGATGAGTTCAAGCCCCTGCGCCTGCAGAATGGAGTCTATCTTCAGCTGCACGCCTACATGCTGCGCGTGGCCATTCCCTATGGCCAGCTGAATGGCCGCCAGCTGCGCCGTCTGGCTGTCATCGCGCGCGATTATGACCGGGGCTATGGCCACTTCACCACACGCCAGAACATCCAGTTCAACTGGGTGGCGCTGAAGGACATCCCCGATGTGCTGGAAAGCCTGGCCGAGGTGGAGATGCACGCGATCCAGACGTCCGGAAACTGTATCCGTAATACGACGTCGGATCATTTTGCCGGTGCGGCGAAGGACGAGATCATGGACCCGCGCCCCTGGTGCGAGATCATCCGCCAGTGGAGCACCTTCCATCCGGAATTCGCTTTCCTGCCGCGCAAGTTCAAGATTGCCGTCACAGGCGCAGAGCATGACCGTGCCGCCATCCGCGTGCATGACATTGGCCTGCACATGCGCCAGCGCGGTGATGTGGTCGGTTTTGAGGTCCATGTCGGCGGCGGGCAGGGGCGCACGCCGCATCTTGCAGCCCTCGTCAGTGAATTTGTTCCGGAGACGGAACTGCTCGATTATCTTGAAGCCATCATGCGCGTTTACAACCGCTTTGGCCGCCGCGACAACAAGTACAAGGCCCGCATCAAGATCCTCGTCAGCGAACTCGGCGCGGATGAATTCCGCCGTCTGGTCAGGGAAGAATATGCCGCCCAGCGCGAGCATGAGAAGATCGCCCTTCCGCCGGAAGAGATCGCGCGCATCCATGCCTATTTCGCGCCGCCTGAGCTGACGCCGGTCTCGGGCTCCGATGCGGCCTTTGAGGCGCTGAAGGCAGAGGACAAGGAGTTTGCCCGCTGGGCCCGTATTAATCTGCATCCGCACAAAGTGGATGGCCATGTGTCTGTCACGATCAGCCTGAAGCCGATCGGCGGCGTGGCAGGCGATGCCACGGATGCCCAGATGATGACGGTGGCGCATCTGGCCGAAACCTATGCCTATGACGATATCCGCGTCAGTCATGCGCAGAATTTGGTCCTGCCGCATGTCGCGTTGAAGGATTTGCCGGACATCTACCGCGAGCTGAAGGCGGCTGGCATTGCCACGGCGAATGAAAGCCTGATCACGGACATGATCGTTTGCCCCGGTCTTGATTACTGCAACCTGGCCAATGCCCGCTCCATTCCGGTCGGGCAGGCGGTGCAACAGGTTTTTGCCGATCCGGACTATCAGGAAGACATTGGCCGCCTGCACATCAATATTTCCGGCTGTATCAATGCCTGCGGGCATCACCATGTCGGCCATATCGGCATTCTCGGCGTCGACCGGAAAGGGGAGGAGTTCTATCAGATCACTCTCGGCGGGCGCGCGGACGAGAAGGCGGCGATTGGCGACATTGCCGGGCCGGGCCTGAAGGCCGATGACGTGCCGGGCGCTCTGAAACGGGTTGTCGACACCTATCGTGACTTGCGCACCGACAAGAGCGAATTGTTTATTGAGATGCTGGCCCGCCTTGGCCACGAGCCCTTCAAGGAGGCCCTCTATGCCGCTGATTAAGCACGGCGCCGAAATTGACGATATCTGGGCCTATGTCCCCGATGAGGCAGACCTCTCGCCGGGGGGCTGCATCACCGTGTCTCTGGCCAGATTCCGCAGCGAGCGGGACATTCTGCTGGCCCGCAACACCGATATTGGCGTGCGGTTGGCCCCTGAAGACGACCCGCACGAGCTGGAAGACTTTCTGGACCGTCTTCAGCTGATAGAAATCAGTTTCCCTAAATACACCGATGGGCGTGGATATTCGCAGGCTCAGCTGCTACGTCGACGTTTCAACTATGCGGGCGAGTTGCGCGCCGTAGGGCACGTTCTGAGGGATCAGATATTCTATATGAACCGTTCAGGCTTTGATGCTTACGAGACTGCGCGTGCTGACCTACATCAGGTACTGGAAGCATTGAACGAATACACCGAAGTCTACCAGCCCGCTGCGGCTGGCCAGGTGCCGGTTTTCCGCAAAAGACACAAAGGCTGAACTTTATGCCATATGGTGATAGCGCAATCCGCAAGAGCGAAGCGACAGAGGCCCGTCTGGAGCGCCTGAATGGCGAGCTGCGCGATGCCTCTGCCCAGACGGTCCTGCGGGCAGCGATGATCCGTGAATGGCCGGAAAGCCTCACCTATGTCTCCAGCTTTGGCGCGGAAAGCGTCGCCATGCTGGCCCTGATCGCGGATGTGAAGCCCGATCTGCCGATCATCTTCCTCGAAACCGGTATGCATTTCCCGCAGACGCTGGACTACAAGGATGAACTGATCGAGAAGCTGGGCCTGACCGGCGTGCGCGAGATCCCGCCAAGCGAGACCGAGCGCAAGGTGCTGGACCCGAAAAACAATCTCTGGAAATCCGATCCGGATGCCTGCTGCGCCCTGCGCAAGGTGCGCCCGCTGGAGCCTGCTCTGGAAGGCTTTGAGGCCTGGATCACTGGCCGCAAGCGGTTCCATGGCGGCGCACGCATGCAGCTGCCGGTCTTCGAGTTTGCGAACGGACGCTATAAGGTGAACCCACTTGCCAACTGGACACCGGAAGATGTTGAGCTGCTGATCCGTCAGCGCAATCTGCCGCGTCACCCGCTGGTCGCCCAGGGCTATCCGTCCATTGGCTGCTGGCCGTGCACGAAGCCGTCCGACAACCCGGAAGACCCGCGCGCGGGCCGCTGGGCTGGCCAGCAAAAGACCGAGTGCGGCCTCCACGTCGAAAAGACCGAACGCCCCCGGGTGTTCTAGGAGCCCTCCCGCGACCCAAACACATGCGCCAGTGTGATCGCGCCTGCGGTCGCCACATTCACGCTGTCAAAGCCCGTGGACATGGGAATCCGCACCGGCGTTGCCGCGGTGATCAGGTCGTCCGGCAGGCCGGGGCCTTCCGCGCCCAGAAGAATGGCGAGCTTTTCCGGAACCCTCAGTGTCCCGAGCGCCTGCGCCTTGGCCCGCGGTGTCATCGCCCACACTTCATAGCCTGCCGCTTTGGCGGTGTTCACCATGTCTGCGCCCGTGCCGCCATGGGCATAGGGCAGCCACAGGCTCGCGCCGGAAGAGACCCGGATCGCCTTGCGATAGAGCGGGTCACAGCATTGCCCCTCCATCAACACGGCATCTGCCCCAAACGCCGCGGCATTGCGAAAGCATGCGCCAACATTGTCGTGATTGGAGAGCTCAGACAGCATCAACAGGGTGGACGGGCCGCCCGTCCTGGCATTCGCGTCGAGAAACTTCGCAGGGGAGGGAATATCCCCCTTGATACCGCAGGCCAGTACGCCGCGATGCATCGGGAAGCCGGCGACGGCGTCCATCACGTCTTGCGGCGCGACATAGACCGGCACATCCTCCGGCACCCCAGCCAAGAGGTCTGCCAGCGGCTCCAGACGGCTTGTCGCCAGGAACAGGCTTTCCAGCCGGAACTGTCCGCGCCGCAGGGCGGTTTCCAGTGTCACCTTGCCTTCAATGATGAAGCGCGCGCCATGACCTGAGGTCAGATCCTTCTCGCGGATGGATGTATAGGCCTGCAACCTCGGGTCATCAGCCCGGTCAACTTCTATTGCCTTATGCATCGCGATCCCTCTATCCTGTCGTCTCTTGTAGGGAATATTCCGGGTGGGCCATCATGACAGATAACAAACCTGGCGCAGCCGACTACCAGTATGCGCCGCCAAAACGCAAGTCATACAAGGTGTGGTGGATTGTGGGTGGTGTGGTGCTCGCGCTCATCTTGCTTGGATCCTGTGTGCGGGGCGGGGTATCCCTCTACCAGGCCATTGGCGAACGTTTGGAAGCGACGCGTGATCTTGCTGAGCGCGTCATGGAGGACGGGCTGCCACCAGTGGGGGATCCGATCTATTCCAGACGCCTTGAGGTCACTCAGACGGATGTCGACAAGATGAATCGTTACATCCGGCATTTTGGTCAGGTGACGGAGTATGGAGAGCCTGGCTGCAATATGCGAAGCACGGCAGACATCAACAAGGAGAAGTCCGGCACCTTTGCCGATTGCGCGCTGACCATTGAAGCCGAGAAGTCGCCCGGCGTCGTAACGATCAATTGGGTCAAGGATGACGAGGATTGGAAAGTCTGGGGCATACATGTCCGGTTCTCGGATCAGACCGTCCTGCTGGACAAGGCAGATCAGGCCGACACTCAGGCGAAAAACCCCTCCGCCCCCAAAGAGACGGACACAGAATAAAAAGCGCCCCGCAGGATTTACGGTCCTCCGGGGCGTTTCTTCATTCTGATGGCGGACCTAGTTCAGCAGATCAATCACCGCCTCTGCCACCAGGCCAGTTGCGACCTGGGTCAGATAGGCATCTTCATCGACGATCACCCAGCGATATCCCGGCGGGGCTTCGCGCAGGTCATAGCGGCGCCAGTCCTCGAAATAATGGTCGCGATAGTCGACCGGCAGATATTCGCCGCGCTTCCACATTTTCTTGGCATGGCCGGGCGGAACTTTGCCCTGTTTTGCCAGCCCCGGCGGCAGGGCCTCGCCTTTCGCATGGCGTGGCGGGTCAGCAAAGGCGACAAGGCCGGTGCCGACAGCGCCGGCGAGCATGAGAGTCATATACGTCTTGAGTGCCATTAGGGGCCTCCTTTCAGTCATACCCAATAAACGGGATTCTAGCTGACCAGTTCCCGGGCGAAACAGCCATAAATGCCGACTATTCGTCCATGAGGCGATAAATTCAATTTAAGTAAATGCCCTATCTATCAAAGATAGACGATTTCGCGTACAAGCGCTGCATTATGAATGTTCACTGGCGCTATGGGGGCCCATGAAGCAGGCGGCAAATCTGTTGCGGGAGCATCCGGCAGCCATTGTGGTTGTCGGGCTCGTTGTGTCGGTGCTTCTTCTGGCGCTCTGGCGGTCCAGCTATCATGCGCGCGCCCTGCAATATGTTGCCTCTCTCCAGTCGGATGTGAACATGGTTCTGGGCCGGGACGGGGAAGACAGGGCATCCGAGCCCGCACTGCAAAAGGTCGATCCGGACGCAATACAGATCTTTCGTGACGGCATCAGCCCGCAAGAGGCCCAATCGCTCACGTCGCCTGTCTGCACCTATGTTCAGCAGCCGACTTTTGCGGCGCGTGCGGAGGGGACAAATATCTGTGAAACTACTCCGGATGTGGCGCGATCTGGAGACATCATCTGCCTCTCTCAGTTCACGGCGGATACGGGCGAGGTCGCTTCCTCTGACATGTCCGCCAGCTATGGTTGCGTACTGACCATCTGGTCAAACTCGCAAGACCTGTGGGAAATCAGGGATGTCGTGATCGGGGACTTTGAAGAACAGTCCGTTATGGACTAGAGTCCGGGTTGGGGGCAGCCCCAAGCCCGGTAAGGCTGGCATGGGACCGGCCAGGCCCCATGCCAGCGATAGTCAGTGATCAGTTCATGGCCGCGCCGGGATTAACCGGTAGGCCCTGATCCTTGGCCATACGCTTCATGGCCTTCTGCAGTTTTTCGAACGCGCGCACTTCAATCTGGCGGATCCGCTCGCGGGAGACATTGTAGACCTCGGAGAGCTCTTCCAGGGTCTTTGGCTCTTCCGACAGGCGGCGTTCGGTCAGAATGTGACGCTCACGCTCGTTCAGGTCTTCCATCGCCGAGGTCAGCAATTCCATGCGGGCATCGAATTCCTGCTGGTCGGCGAATTCGCTGGCCTGGTTCGGCTCGTCATCGGCCAGCCAGTCCTGCCACTCCATGTCACCATCGGTGCCCATCGGCACGTTCAGAGACGCGTCAGAACCGGACATCCGGCCATTCATGGAATAGACTTCGTCTTCGGTAACGTTCAACTTTTCAGCGATAAGTCGAGCCTGTTCCGGGCGAAGATCACCTTCGTCCAAGGCTTTCATCTCGCCTTTCAGGCGGCGCAGATTGAAGAACAGTTTCTTCTGCGCGGCCGTGGTGCCGAGCTTCACGAGGCTCCAGCTGCGCAGGATGTATTCCTGGATCGCGGCGCGGATCCACCACATGGCATAGGTGGCCAGGCGGAAGCCCTTGTCCGGGTCGAATTTCTTCACGGCCTGCATCAGGCCGACATTGCCCTCTGAGATCACCTCGGCCATGGGCAGGCCATACCCGCGATAACCCATTGCGATCTTCGCAACGAGACGCAGGTGAGAGGTCACCATTTTTTCAGCCGCTTGCGTGTCTTCATCCTCACGCCAGCGCCGTGCGAGCATGAACTCCTCATTCTTCTCAAGCATCGGGAACTTGCGAATTTCGGTGAGGTACCGGCTCAGGCCCTGTTCGGGGCTGAGTGTGATGTTTGCGCTGGCGGAAATCTTGTTCGCCATATCCTTGTATCCT
>Ga0070727_10001593_pt1 | contig 23649 bp, 17 predicted proteins | sample tdAd472_FD_66722 | JGI IMG/M metagenome (GOLD analysis project Ga0070727, IMG submission 66722) | Marine sediment microbial communities from the Atlantic coast under amendment with organic carbon and nitrate - tdAd47.2 | ecosystem: Environmental > Aquatic > Marine > Coastal > Sediment | place...
AGCGTGGCGACGATCTTCGTCAATCCGGCCCAGTTCAATGACCCGAGCGATCTGGCCAAGTACCCGCGGGATCTCGAGCGGGACAAGGCGTTCCTCGAGGCCGAGGGGCTCGATGCGGTGTACATCCCCGCGGTAGATGAGGTCTACCCGCCAGGCCGGGATTGGTCGGTTCCCATCCCAAAAGTGGCTCGTTTGCCGGGACTGGAAGATCGGTTTCGGCCGGGGCACTTTGAGGGTGTGTGCAAAGTGCTGGCGCGGTTGTTTGAGATGTGCAGCGCCAGCGCTGCGGTCTTTGGCGAGAAGGACTGGCAGCAGCTCCAGGTGGCACGGGCGCTCGTGCGTGAGCTTGGGCTGCCTGTTCTGATCATCCCGGGTGAAACGGTGCGCGAGGCGGATGGGTTGGCGATGAGCAGCCGGAACGTGCACCTGGACAAAGAGGAACATGCTCGGGCGCTTGCGATCAGCCGGGCGATCCGCGCGGGTGGGCAGGAGCTGGATTGGCAGAAGGCCGAGCGGGTGATGCGCGAGATATTGACTGCCGCAGGCATGGAAGTCGATTACGCGGTCGTGCGCGAAGCGGGGGGACTGGTGCAGAATCCGGACGAGGCCCCGGCCGGGCCGTTCCGCTGCATTATTACCGCGCGTGCGGCCGGTGTTCGCCTGCTGGACAACGGCCCCTGGCCCGGCCCGGTGATGGATTCCGAGGATGCCCGGGCGTAGGTTCATGCATCCCAAGGAGGTATGCGTTGGAACTCAAGAAAACCCCTCTCTATCAGTGGCACGTCGATCACGGCGGCAAGATGGTCGATTTCGCCGGTTGGTCGCTGCCGATGTCCTACTCGGGCATCACCGACGAGCACAATCAGGTCCGCAGCTCCGGTGGGGTCTTTGACGTTTCGCACATGGGTCGTCTGAAGCTGAAAGGGCGTCACGCAAGGCGTCTGCTCGAGCGGGCGTGCTCTCGCCGGGTCTCCGACATGCAGAACGGTCAGTGTCGGTACACGCTCGTCTTGAATGAGAACGGCGGCATCCGCGACGATGTCCTCGTCTACCGGTTTGATGCCGACGAATTCATGATGGTCGTCAACGCGAGCAACCGAGAGAAGATCGTTTCGCACTTGAATGACCTGAAGGCCGCTGGCGAGTTCAACGTCAAGATCGATGACCAGACCGAGTCCACCGCGATGATCGCGATCCAGGGCCCGAACGTCATGGAGCTCGCTTCAAAGGTGTCCAGCGAGGTGCCGACGCTCAAGCGGTACCGATTCGTGATGAAGAACCTGATCGTTATCAAGCTCATCGTGAGCCGCACGGGTTACACGGGCGAGAACGGCGTCGAGGTGATTCTCCCCGCTGCAGCAACGAGCATGGCGCTCAAGATGCTCATGAAGGACATCGACATGAGCGCAGCCGAGGCGTTCATGAAGCCCGCGGGTCTTGGCGCCCGCGACACGCTGCGTCTCGAGGCGGGGATGCCGTTGTACGGGCACGAACTTACCGAAGAGACCGATGCCCTCTCGACGGGGCTTGGCTTTGCCATCAGTATGGACAAGGACCAGGACGAGAATGGGGAATCGTTCGTTGGGCTTGAGGCTCTTCGTAAGATCGAGGCCGAGGGCGGTCCCAAGCGGAAGCTTGTGGGGCTTGAAATCGACAGCCCGCGCACCGCGCGTCAGGGCATGCCGATCACCAAAGACGGCAGCGAGATCGGCGTCGTCACCAGCGGCTGCAAGAGCCCGACACTGAGCAAATCGATCGCGATGGCATATGTCGATGCTGCGGCGGCAGAAGTGGGCAACTCGTTCGTCGTCAAAAGCGGCAACAATGAGCTGAGCGCGACGGTCGTGCCGCTGCCTTTCTACAAGGCTCCGAAGAACTAGGTTGGCAAGTTAGGACTTCTCGTCGCCCTTGATCTCGATCCAGCCCTCTTCGGCGTGGCGGAAAATCACGCCGGTGACGGCGTAAAGGATCTGCTCGGCAACGTTCGTCGCGTGGTCGGAGATCGTTTCACATCGGCTGGCGATCTCGTGAAGCAGGAATCCGCAATCGACAGACATTGATCCGCCGGCGATGTCGTTCTCGGCCTCGCGGAGGAGAGCGTCTTTGAAGCCGCAGACGGTATCCTCGCTGCGGAGGATGAGTTTGGCCAGCGCCGAGTCGCGTTTCTCGAGCGCCGAGCAGGTGTCGCGGACGATGCCCAGCACACTGTTGGCCATCACACGGAACGTTTCGGGGACGTCGATGCCCGCTCGGTCCTGGGCCTTGGCTGCTATATCAACAGCCAGATCGGCGATCCGCTCGAACTCGTTATTGGCTTTGACCACAACGAGCAATTCGCGAATCTGATCGCATGGGACGTCGTGAGCGATCCGGGCCGCGGCCTGAAGCAGGGAAACCGAGTCTTTCTCGATGGCAACGTCCACGCGGTCGACCTCGTCGTCGCGTTCGATGACGCCCGCAGCGGCTGTCGCATCGGCAGCGAAGAACGCCTCGAAGGCGTCCTCGCAGATACCCAGCACCCGCCAGGCTTGGGTGACGAGCTCCCGGCGGATCTCGTCCAGATGGGTCTCAAATTGTGCGGCTTCTTCTGGCATTGGGCGTCGAATCCTCGCTGTCCGAGAGAACAGTAGCACACCCTGTATCCATCCGGCCAGCACACCCGGCAGGCTACAGTCAGGCTTCACCAAACCGGGCAAACACGGCCCGAAAGACGGAGCTCTGACATGGCGTTTTCGATCGACCTCATCCACGGCCGGCAGATCCTCGATTCCCGCGGAAACCCGACGCTTGAAGTCGAGGTCGTCCTCGAGAGCGGCGCGACCGGCCGTGCTGCGGTGCCCTCGGGCGCTTCGACAGGCGAGAACGAGGCCGTCGAACTCCGCGACGGCGGGAGCGAGTGGCTCGGCAAGGGTGTGACCAAGGCGGTCGACAATGTCAACGAGCGCATCGCCGCGGCGATCGAGGGTTACGACGCGCGTGACCAGGAAACAATCGACGCCGAGATGATCGAACTCGACGGAACACCCAACAAAGCCGAACTGGGCGCCAACGCGATCCTGGGTGTGTCGATGGCGGTCGCCAAGGCCGCGGCCGAGGCTTCGGGCTTGCCGCTGTACCGCTACCTCGGCGGCTCTTCGGCCAAGACGCTGCCCGTGCCGATGCTCAACATTCTCAACGGCGGCAAGCACGCCGACAACACCGTCGACTTCCAAGAGTTCATGATCCAGCCCTGGGGCTTCGACGATTTCCACGAAGCGATGCGGGCGGGCGTCGAGATCTACCACACGCTCAAGAAGGTGCTGTCCAGCCGAAACATGTCGACGGCTGTCGGCGATGAGGGCGGCTTTGCGCCCAACCTGAAGGACAACGAGGATGCGCTGAAGATCATCGAAGAGGCTGTTGACAAGGCCGGGTACAAATGGGGCGAGCAGATCTTTGTCGCTCTCGACCCGGCGACGAGTGAGCTGTGGAACGAGGCCGAGAAAGACGGCAAGAAGGGCTACAAGTTCTTCTCGAGCAGCCAGGAGATCATCAGCTCGAGCGACCTGATCAGCATCTGGGCCGACTGGTGCCAGAAGTACCCGATCCGTTCGATCGAGGATGGACTGGCCGAGAACGATTGGGCGGGCTGGGCCGAACTGACCGCCAAGCTGGGCGACAAGGTCCAGCTTGTGGGCGATGACCTCTTTGTGACCAACAAGAAGTTCGTCGAGCGGGGTGTGGCTGAGAAGAGCGCCAACGCGGTGCTCGTCAAGGTGAACCAGATCGGCACACTCAGCGAGACGTTCGATGCAGTGAATTATGCCCAGCGCAACGGCTTTGCGTGCGTGCTCAGCCACCGCTCGGGTGAGACCGAGGACTCGACTATTGCAGATCTCGCGGTGGCGACCAACTGCGGTCAGATCAAGACTGGTGCCCCCTGCCGGAGCGACCGCAACGCGAAGTACAACCAGCTCATCCGTATCGCCGAGGAACTCGGCGAGAGTGCGGTGTACGGCACGAGCACCTGGAGCCGCTAATCGTGGCAACGATCCTGTCATGGCTCGGTATTGTCCTGACCGGAGCGCTGCTCTTTTTGACGCTGCTCCCAATCCTGAAAACAGGGAACTGGGTTGCCAGGATCTGTGACTTTCCACGGGTGCAAATTCTGGCGCTGAGTATCCTGCCGATAGCCTGTATTGCGCTGGTCATCGGGCTGGATGGCAGCTCACCGTTGCGCTTTGCGATGCTTGGCCTGCTCGCCGGGATCGCGGTGTGGCAGTTCAGTCATATCGTGCGATATACACGCTTCTGGCCCTGCGAGGTGACGAAAGACAAGCATGGCAAGAGTCTGACTGTGATGATCGTCAATCTCGATTATGAGAACAACCAAAAAGACCGAGTCAGTGAGACATTGACGACACACGATGCAGATTTGTTGCTTATAATTGAAATTGATGAGCAGTGGGAACACGGCTTAGCCGAATTGCTCGATGACTATCCGCACCGGGAAGGCGTCGTTCGGGGCGAGGGTCTTGGTATCGTCCTTGCCAGCAAGTTTCCGATGCGAGACATCGAAGTCAGGCATCTCGTTTCTGAAGAGCGGGCTTCGGTGCACGCCGTGATTGAGGTTGATGGGGAGGATGTCCGAGTCAGTGCGCTGCACCCGACGCCGCCGGGCCTGAAATCAGATCAGGGTGATCGGCACGACAGCCGTAAACGCGACGCGGAGTTGGTGCTTGTGGCGAAAGAGATTCAGGAATCCGAGCCCCAGCACCGCGTGGTGATGGGTGACCTGAACGATGTCGCATGGTCGCATACGACAAGGCTCTTTCGCAGGCTCAGCGGCCTGCGTGATCCACGCATCGGCAGGAGCCTGCTCAACACGTATCACGCTCAGAGACCTCTGTTCCGATACCCGCTGGATCACATCTTCGTATCAGACGAGATCGCCGTTTCTCGGCTGGAGCGCGTGCGTGTGCCCGGTTCGGACCATTTCGGGGTGCTGGCCACCATCCACATTACCATTGGCGAAAGACCCAACGACACCAACGGGGAACGGGCCAGTTCAAATGACGACGAGGAAGCTCGCGAAATCGTTTCCGAGGGCAAGCGGGAAGCTTCCGAGCATGGCGGCTGACACAGCCGGCCGAACTGATATCAAAGATTGATCGGCACGCCCTCGTCGCGGAACTTCTCGATGAGCAGTTGTCCGTCGCGGATGAGCTGCTGGAGCTGTTTGATGCTCGCATCGAGTGAGCGGTAAAGGTCGGCGTTGGTTGCCAGTTGTCCGAGCGTGCCCTCGCCGCGATTGATGCGGGCGGTCAGATCGCGGGCCTGGGCAGCGGCTTCGTCGATCGTGACCACCGCCGAGTCCAGCTTCGTGAGCGTGGCGTCGGTGCGATCGCCGATGCGGGTGGTTTGTTCATTGATGCTTGTTGCTGCGGCTTTCCACTCGCCGACCGAATCGCTGATCTGGGCCATCATCGCGCCCTCGTCGAACCAGCTCTCGGTCTTGACGAGCACGGCGTCGATCCGGTCGAGAACAGAGCGCAAGTCATCGGTATCGGGGTCGTCCGAATCGATGACGCCCGCCAGGCGGTTGCCGACGTCGGTGTAAGTCTCGGCGAGCGTTTCAATCTTGTCGGCTGTTTGATCGAGTCGGTCGAGTCGGCTCGTGACATCGGCGGTCAGCGAATCGACCATCGAAGCGATGGGGCGCGCGTATTCTTCGCCATTGCCATCTGCAAAGGCGGTGTGCGGGCCGGGGCCCGAGACGATGTCGAGCGCAGCCGAACCGATAAAGCCGGCGTCGAGGTAAAGATCGAAGTCTTCGGGAATCTGAACGCCCTCCCAGTAGCGGACAGTGATGAGTGCCTCGCCCGAGCCGTCGGCGGCGGTGGCGATATCGGTGACATCTCCGATGCGGACTCCGTTGAGGCTGACCGGGGCCACGGGAGAGACACCACGGGCCGAGGGTGTGCGGATGACGATGGTCTGGTATTTCCGCCCGATGCCCGAGAGCTCGCCGAAACTCATGAGCATCCATGAGAGGAGCAGCAGCCCCCCGATCGCGGTCAGGCCGATGAGGCTATCGCGTGCTTTCGTGTTCATGCCTTGCTCCTGATGGCTGTGCAGCGCTGCCGGCGGAGTCGAAGAAGCCGGAGATGAATTGGTCCTTGGAATTGCGGAGCTCGTCGAAGCTCCCTTCTGCGATCACACGTCCATCGTTGATCATCACGATTCGGTCCGCGACGCGCCTGGCGCTCACAAGATCGTGCGTCACGACGAGACTCGTCACGCCGAGACGGTTCTTGAGCCGGACGACGAGTTCGTCGATGCCCTTGGCGCGGATGGGGTCGAGGCCCGTGGTGGGCTCGTCGTAGAGGATGACCGACGGCCGGATGATCAGGGCGCGGGCGAGGGCGACACGCTTTTTTTGACCGCCCGAGAGCTGGGCCGGCAGCTTGTGCTCCGAGCCGGTCATGTCGACCATATCGAGCGCCTCGGCGACCTGCTGGGCGCGATCCTCGTTTGACAGCTTTTTGTGTTCCGTCAGCGGGAATTCCAGATTCTGGCGCACCGTCATTGAATCGAAGAGCGCGCTGAGCTGGAAAAGCAGCCCGATCCGGAGGCGGACCCATTTCATCTGGCGTTCGGTGAGGTTGTCGATCCGCTCGCCCTCGAAGGTGATCTCGCCCCCATCGGGTCGGATCAGGCCGATGATGTGCTTGAGCATGACGCTCTTGCCGCAGCCGGAGGGGCCGAGGACGACGGTGGTCTGGCCCTCAGGGAGATCGAAGTCGAGCCCGTTCAAGACTTTCTGGTTGCCGAACGATTTTTCGAGGCCACGAATAGACAGGATCGGCTGCGGGTGTTCTTCCGATTGGTCGTGCGTCGAGTTGAGGTCGATGTTGGGCACGTACGATTGTGACCACAGACCGGCCCGTTTCCACCACAGGCCGGTTTCGGGTTTGTGAAGCCGGTTGGTGGAGATTCCGGTATCCGCTTTCATGGCTGGAAGCCAGAGAGGCCGCGGATGAGCCGATGGTGAGTAGAGAAGGCAGCAGGGACGCGCATGGGGATTCACGACAGAGATTGGGGCACTTCCGAGAGCCGGGGCTGGTGGGCCCGGGTGTTCGGTGATGGGGAAAACCCTCTGCGATGGTCGCTGCCGCTCTACAAGGCGTGGGGCATCGCGGTCCGCATCCACATCGTCTTTGTGATCATCATCGCTGCCCGGCTCATCGGCACGGTCCGCGAAGACGCGATCGGGTTCCAGTTCATGCTGGTCTGGTTGGCCGGGCTCTTCCTGCTCGTGCTGCTCCACGAGTACGGGCACTGCATCGCGTGTCGCAAGGTCGGGGGGGAGGCGGACGAGATCCTGATGTGGCCTCTGGGCGGGCTTGCGTATTGCTTGCCACCCAACACGTGGCGGGCGAATCTGATCACGATCGTGGGTGGGCCGCTGGTCAATGTGATCTTTGTGCCGATCCTGGCTGGGGCGATTCTGGCGCTGGGTGGCGGCTGGAACAACGTCTTCTTCGATCCGTTTGATATCGGCGGGGCGGCCAGCGAGGCGATGGCTCTCGGGTTCGTCAACTGGATCGTCTGGTCGCTGCACTTCTCGAACCTGTTCATGCTCGCGTTCAATCTGCTGGTGCCGATGTACCCGCTCGACGGCTCGCGGATTCTGCACGCCCTCATCTGGCGTAAGGCCGGCAGGGGCCGAGCGGACATGCTCATCACCCGGATCGGGCTTGTCACTGCGGTCGTCTTGGCGACGGTTGCGATCGTGGCCGGGCAGATGATTCTGCTGGGGATCGCGCTCTTTGGCGGGCTGGTGAGCTATCAGGAAATGACCCGGGCCAAGTTTCTCGATGGCCCGGACGAGGATTGGTCGATGTCCTTCCAGCCGGACGACGCCCCCCCGAGCGGGGGGAAAGACCCAAAGCCCGCTGTTGATCCCGAAGAGATCGACCGGATACTGGCCAAGATCTCGAGCCAGGGCATGCAGAGCCTGACTCGCAGTGAGAAGAAGAAACTGGGCAAGGCCAGTTCACAGAAAGATTAGAGACGCAAAGCGAGAAGACACTCGACCATGGGCATCGCAGACAGAGCGTATATCCGGGACAACGGCGGGCGCTCGGGCGGCGGCGGCATCGGTCGCGGCTCGATGGGGCACGGGCGGCTGTCGATCGTGGGCTGGCTGATCATCATCAACGTCGCGGTCTTTCTGATCGACCTGGTCTTGCCGGTGGTCAACATCAAGGACTACTCCCAGCAGATCACCGGCGCGAGTGACCAGCAACTCGTCGAAGCTCAGATTCTGTCTCAGGAACCGCAAAGGCAGCACGCGCTCGGTCAGCCATGGACAAGGGTCACCAGTGTTGATCCTGCGACCAGAACGATCGAGTCCGAGCAATACAGGACGTGGCACCTGCTCAACGGGTTTGGTCACTTCTCGCTCTTGCACGGCTTTGTCAAACTCGAAGTCTGGCGCGTGGTGACGTATCAGTTTTTGCACGCCAATTTCATGCACCTCTTCTTCAACATGTTCGGGCTCTTTATGTTCGGCGGCATGGTCGAACAGTACCTCGGGCGGAAGCAATTCCTGTCGTATTACCTACTCTGCGGCATATCTGGCGGCTTGCTCTATCTGATCTTTGTCGCACTGGCGGCGATCAATGTCCCGCTGCCCGGCACACTGGCGGCGACGTCGATCACGACGCCATTGATCGGCGCCTCGGCGGGGGTGTTTGGTGTTGTCATCGCGTGCGCCAAAATCAGTCCAGATCAGCGCGTGATGCTGCTCTTCCCACCGATCCCGATGAAACTCAAGTGGCTCGCGTACGGCTATGTCGCCTTCGCTGCGGGCAATCTGATTCTCGGTGGTCAGAACGCCGGCGGCGATGCGGCCCATATCGGCGGCGCGATCGCGGGGTACTTCTTCATCCGTCGCGTGCATCTGCTCCGAGGCTTCCTCGATTTCGGACTCGGGCCTGCACCACGCGGCCAGAGCCCGGGCCAGAATTCGCGTCTCCAGAAGAAGGCGGACAAGATCCTGGACAAAGTGCGTGACAAGGGCATGCAGAGCCTGACCGAGCGGGAGAAGAAAGTGCTTCAGAAGAGCTCACGCGATGCAGGGGGCCGTCCTTGAGCGGTCCGATCAAGTTTGAGATCACACATCACTGCAAACGAACCGGGGCCCGCGTGGGGACGGTTTCGACGCCTCACGGCTCGTACGACACGCCGGCGTTCATGACGGTGGGCACCCGGGCGACGGTCAAGGGGATCTACCCCTCTCTTCTCAAAGAGGCTGGCTGCGGCGTGCTGCTGGGCAACACCTATCACTTGCTGCTCAGGCCCGGTCCGGAGACTGTGGCAGAGCTCGGCGGGCTCCACAAGATGATGGGCTGGAAGGGGCCGATCCTGACCGACTCGGGCGGGTATCAGGCGTACTCCATGGCCGACATGAACGCGGTTGATGATGACGGGGTGACCTTTCGTTCGATCGTGGACGGCAAATCGATCAGGCTCGGGCCGGAAGAGGCGATCCATACGCAGAACCAGCTGGGTGCGGACATCATCATGGCGTTTGATGACTGCCCGCCCTCGGTCGATCCCGAAGCTGGGCCGACGAATCAGACCCGGATCCGGCTGGCAGCCCGGCGCGACGCGAGCAAGAAGGGCTACTACGACCACGCCCAGCGGGTGCGGGCATCCAATGAGCGGACCGTTCGCTGGCTCGAGCGATGCAAACAGGCCCACCAGAGGCCGAGCGATCAGGCTCTTTTCGGGATCGTTCAGGGCGGCACGGACCTCGATGAACGGCGATGGTCGGCCGAGCACATCTGCGCCATCGACCTGCCCGGCTACGCGATCGGCGGCGTGGCGGTGGGGGAGTCGCCCGACGATATCGACCGGGTCGTGGCCTACACGACTCCCTTGCTGCCCGCAGACAAGCCCAGATATCTCATGGGCGTGGGGTACGAGCGGGACATCCTGGCGGCTGTTCTCAGTGGCGTCGACATGTTCGATTGTGTCCTGCCCACACGCAACGGCCGCAACGCCAACGCCTTTACCCGGCAGGGCCAGATGCGTCTCCGCAATGCTCCGTTTGCCAGGGATCAGGAGGTGATCGAACCCGGCTGCGATTGCCACGCGTGCGACCCGGGACGCCACGGGTTCGAGACGGTCGATGGCGGGGGATTTAGCCGGGGAACGATTCGGCACCTGTTCATGGCTGGGGAGATGCTCGGGCCTATTCTGGTGAGCCTGCACAATGTGAGGCACTTTCAGAGGCTGATGTTGGACATTCGCCGGGCCGTCCGGGATGATGATTGGCTCTCGTTCGCCGAGCGGTGGCCCGTGGCTGTCACGGGTCTTCCGAGCGGTCTGCGTGATCGGCTGGGCCTTTGACCACTCAGCATGATCGGATGAGAGCCCACTCGGGGTCGTCAAACGGGATCGAGAACGCATGACTGCATGGTTTGAATCGGGATCTATCGGCAATCTCTCCGCTCAAGAAGCTCAGCCCAGTGTGCCTGGTATGCCACAGGAGTCCGGGGCTGCTCCCGCTCAGGGCACAACGACCCAGCCGGGCGGCACCGGCGGCACGACGCCCCCGGCAGGACCAGCAGGGGGCCTGGGCGGAGCGTGGTTCCTCCCGCTGATCGCCATCATGTTCGTCGTGATGATCTTCCTCAGCGGGCGGGCTCAAAGAGCTGAGCGCAAGAAGAAGGCAGCTCTGCTGGCGGCTCTCAAGAAGCACGACCGCGTCCAAACCATTGGAGGTGTGCTGGGCACGGTGACCGAGATCAAGGGCGACGAGGTCGTCATCCGGATCGACGACGCCAACAACACCCGCATGCACTTTGCCAAGAGCGCGATCCAGCAGGTCGTCCGCCCCGGCGTTGGTTCGAAATCTGAAAGCTCCACTTCCGATGAACCCGAGCTCGCCTCGGCCATCGATAACTGACCAATAGTTCAACGGAAATAAAGAATGCGTCACCTCGTTCGCAATTCGTGCCTTGTTTTGGCGCTGCTGGTTTTTCTGGCGTCGTACATCTGGCCTCTCAATGAAACCGTTCGACAGGGCAAGGACCTGCGCGGCGGTTTCAGCCTGACCTATCAGCTCCAGATCGACCCTTCCATGAACGCCGGCGAGGTCATGGAGACCACGATCACGGTGCTCAAGGACCGCGTCGATCCGCAGGGCACGATGGACCTGTCGATCGTGCCACAGGGCCGTGACCGCATCGAGATCACGATGCCTGTGCCGAACGATACGGTCAAGGAGTTGCGGGCCCAATTCCTAGCCGAGCTCGATGAGATCCGCAGCCAAGAGATGACGAGCCGGGATCTCGACCGCGTGCTCCGCCTTGGTGGTAATGAGCGTCAGGACGCGATTGATGAGTTGTCGGCAGGTCATGAGGGCCGCAAGACTCAGCTCAACAATCTGATTCAGCTTTCTGAGCAGGAACTCGAAGCGAGCGAACGTCTGCGATCGGCAACCGAGAACGGTGCGCCTCCCGAAGCGATCGACGAGATCGTTGCCGAGATCGCGGCCAAGAGCATCCAGATCGATCAGGCCCGAGATAAGCTTCTCTCGAGTGTTCTCTTTGCCGATCGGTTGCAACAGATACTTGAGCTTTCTGATGTTACCAAGTACGTCCTTGATGACACATCAGACGAGCCGTATCCCATCCCAAGCCAGCGGGCGCAGGCACTCGAGAATCTCAAGGAGAGCATCCCCAGCGAAGCGGCCCGGATCGATGAGATCGTCGCGATCTATGACAACTACCACGCGAACCGGAAATCGCTTGATGATCCATCCGACCTGATCCGTCTCCTTCAGGGCTCGGGTGTGCTGGAATTCCGCATCGCCCCTGCTGTGGGCGAACACCCGCAAGAACAGGAACTCCGCGAAAAACTGCGTGAAGAAGGCCCCAGGCTGGCGGGCACGCGCGATGCGCGCTGGTTCCAGATCGCCGACCCGACCTCGCAGGTCCAGACGATCCAGCAGGCCGAGGCCATGATGGCCAACCCTGCCGGGTATTACTCGTCCTCCGGTCGGCCGGTGGTCGTCGAGGAGTTCGAGGGACTTCTGTACATCCTGCTCTGGGACACGCCTCGTGAGTCGCTGACACAGAGCCCCTCGCAGCGCAGTTGGCGTGTGGCGCGTGCTTTCGAGACTTCTGATGATTCGGGCCGCCCAGCTGTTGGTTTCCGCATGGACGCCAACGGCGCCGTGCTGCTTGGCAACCTGACCGAGGCGAATCTCAACAAACCGATGGCCGTGCTCCTTGATAACAAGGCCTACACCTGGCCCAACCTGATTGCCAAGATCACGAGCAGCGGCATCATCACCGGCATCGACAATTCCGAAGAGCGTGAGAGCATCATCCGCACGCTCAATGCGGGCACGCTCACGGCCACACTGAGCCCCCAGCCGATCAGCCAGTCGATCCTCGGCCCGGAGCTGGGCCAGGACAATCTCGACGCGGGCCTGATCGCGGGCGTGATTTCGCTGATCGCCGTCAGTGTGTTCATGATCTTCTACTACTTCACCGCCGGAGCTGTCGCGGTCTTCTCGCTCTTCTGCAATGCCTTGCTCATCATGGGAATGGTGGTTCTGGGCAATGTCACGATGACGCTGCCCGGCATCGCGGGCATCATCCTGACGTTCGGTATGGCGGTGGACGCCAACGTGCTGATCTTCGAGCGCATCCGCGAAGAGCAGCGGGCAGGCCTCGAACTCAGACCCGCCATCAGACTGGGCTATTCCAAGGCGCTCTCATCAATCGTTGACGGCAACGTCACGAACCTGATCGTCTGCCTTGTGCTTGCCAATATCGGCACGCAGGAGATCAAGGGCTTTGCGATCACGCTCGGCATCGGTGTCATCGGCACCATGTTCAGCGCCCTGGTCATCAGCCGGCTGATCTTCGGTCTCATGACCGAGAAATTCGGCAAGAAGAGCCTCAAGATGCTCCCGACGGTGATGCCCGCACTCGAACGAACGCTTGAGCCAAAGATCGACTGGCTGCGCTTGCGTGGGTTCTTCATTGTCGTTTCGATCTGCTACGTCGGCCTCGGCATCGGCATGATCGTCACGCAGCGGGGCGAACTCCTCGACACGGAATTCCGTGGCGGCACCGCGATCACGATGAGGCTCAAGCTCGACGAGAACGGCCAGCGTCTCACCATGACGCGGCCGGAAGTCGCCGAGCGTGTCGCCAAACTCGCCGCGGAAGCCACTGATACTGATGAAACACAGCTGCTTGCAACGGCCGAGGTGCTCCCGCTGGATCCGGAGGACGACGGGATCACCTCGTCGACATTCCGTATCAAGACACTTGCAACCAACGCCGAGACGATCTCTGGCCTAATCAACACCGAGTTTGCCGACGTATTGCCCAGCAAACCCAGACTGGAATTTGCCGGCAACGACATCGCTGATATGCGGCTGGCACCGGTCTATCCGATCACGCGGCCGCGCCTTGGTGACAACATCGAACGTCCCGGCGTGCAGGCCGACGTCTCCAACTTCAACGGCGGCGTGGCGATCGTCCTGAACAACCTCGAGCCACAGCCAACCGAGCAAGATCTCCGCGAGCGTCTGGATTACATGCGCCGCGACCGCGAATTCAGCAGCATGCTTGCGCGGGACTGGGACATCCGCATCATCGAGGGCACGCCCGAGGCGATTGAATCCGCTGCGGTGCTCGTTCTTGATCCGGGACTGCTTGTGTTTGAAAGCCGTGACCGCTGGGAGGCCGAGGTCGCCGAGCGCGAGTGGGATCTCGTCCGGCAGGCCCTCAGCAGAACCGAGTCGCTTGCCGGCACGGACACCTTCGATGCCGCGGTCGCCAGTTCGTTCCGGGGCAAGGCGATCACCGCCGTCGGCATCAGTCTTTTGCTGATTACGATCTACATCTGGGTACGATTTGGGTCGGTCCGCTATTCACTAGCGGCGCTCGCGGCCCTCATGCATGACGTGCTTACGGCTGTCGGCTTGATTGCCCTCGCCGAGATCATGTACCACTACCCGGCGACGGAATCGATCGCTCGTTCGTTGTACATCCTGCCGTTCAAAATCGATCTAGCGCTCATCGCGGCCCTGCTGACGATCATCGGCTACTCGCTCAACGACACGATCATCATCATGGACCGCATCCGTGAGAATCGCGGCAAGCTGGACTATGCCAGCCGAAGCGTCGTGAACCTTTCGATCAACCAGACGATCAGCCGAACCGTGATCACATCGGGCACCACGCTCTCTGCAATCACCATTCTCTATATCTTCGGCGGCGAGGGTGTCCGTGCGTTCTCCTTCACGCTGCTCGTCGGCGTTTTGATCGGTACATACTCCTCGATCGCTGTGGCGGCGCCGCTGGTTTGGTCGGCCAAGCATGATCGCTCGGCCAAGGCCGAGCTTGCCGAGGCGGATCCCGTCGGGACGTAATCATGGCTCGGACACACAGGCGCAAAGACCTCGTTGCAGCGATGCTGATCATCGGGGCGGCGCTTGTGTACTGGATGAGCCGTCGTTCGCCCGAGATCACGTTCGATGACAGCGACACACCAAGCGAGCCCCGGGCTCGTGCCGTGGACCCCAGGGCCACGACCCTGCCCGGCCTCAACCGGACGGAATAGGATGCCCAGATGTCAACTGGAGAGCAGACGTACATCGTGACCGGCGGCTGCGGCTTCATCGGAGCCAATGTTGTCGCAGCGCTCCAGAAACAACACCCAGGCTGCCACGTTGTCGTGCTGGATTCGATGCGTACAGGCACGTTTGCCAACCTTATCAGCGCGTGTGAGCGTCAAGGCGGAGCGTTCGAGGGTCAGGTGATCGCCCAAAGCATCCGCGATGTGTACTGGCCAGAACTCATCGAGCACTTTGCGCCATCGGCGGTCTTCCATCTCGGCGCGATCACGGATACGACCGTCGACGACGAGTCGGAGATGATCGAAGAGAACGCGGGCCAGACATGGCCCGAGATCATGCACGCGTGCGCCGACCATGAAATCCCGCTCGTGTACGCATCGAGCGCCGCCACTTACGGCACACCGCAGCAGACCGAAGCAAAGACCCCCTTCCCGGAATCGGCGGCCGGCAAACCCAACAACGTCTACGGCTTCAGCAAGTGGCTCATGGAAAAAGCACACGCTCGATACGAGCGCCAGTGCACCGCAGCGGGCAACAGCAAGCCTTGGATCGTTGGGCTGCGGTATTTCAATGTCTTTGGTCCGGGCGAGGAAGCCAAGGGCAAGATGGCCTCGATGGCCCTCCAACTGACACGGCAGATCCTTGACGGCAAACGCCCCAAGCTCTTCGAGTTCGGCGAGCAGGCCCGCGATCAGGTGTACGTGGATGACATCGTCGCCATCACGCTGGCGGGGGCGGGCATCGGCGGGCGGCCCGATCCGGAGCCGGGCGTCTACAACGCGGGTTCCGGGCGTGTCACGAGCTTTGAAGAGGTCGCCGAAGCTGTCCGGCAGGGCCTCGGGATCTCAAAGAGCGATCGGCCCACCGAGTTCATCCCGATGCCCCCGGCGATCCGGGAATTTTATCAGGACTTTACCTGCGCGGATATGTCCAGCGCCGAGCGTGGGCTCGGGTTTAAGCCCGCCTGCGATCCTGCCGAGTCTGTCAGCAGCTATGCGCGCTGGTTGGCCGATAATCACGTTTAGCAGTCAGTCAGCACCAGCGACCGGAGCCGATACGCGATGTCACAGATCAAGAGGATTCTTGTCACCGGCGGTGCCGGCTTCCTGGGCTCGCACATCTGCGAGCGCCTCGTCTCCGACGGGCACGACGTCATCTGCGTCGACAACTTCTTTACGAGCCAGAAATCCAATGTGCTCCACCTGATCGGCAAGCCCAACTTTGAGCTTGTCCGTCACGATGTCACGCACCCGCTCTGGCTCGAGGTCGATGAGATCTACAACATGGCATGCCCGGCTGCCCCGGGTCACTACCAGTACAACCCGATCAAGACCATGAAAACATCTGTCATGGGCGCGATCAATCTGCTCGGCATGGCCAAGCGGTGCAACGCCAAGATCCTGCAGGCCTCGACCAGTGAAGTTTACGGCGACCCCGACATTCACCCGCAGCCAGAGAGCTATCGCGGCAACGTCAACCCGATCGGCCCCCGCGCGTGCTACGACGAGGGCAAGCGGGCCGCCGAGACATTGTTCTTCGATTATCACCGCATGAACCACGTCAACATCCGCGTCGTGCGCATCTTCAATACCTACGGCCCACGCATGCACCCGTTCGACGGGCGCGTCGTCAGCAACTTCATCCGCCAGGCAATCGAGGGCGAGGACATCACCATCTTCGGTGACGGCTCGCAGACACGCTCGTTCTGCTACCGCGACGATTTGGTCGAAGCGATCATCCGCATGATGAACTGCTCTGACGATTTCGTGGGCCCGGTCAACATCGGCAACCAGGGCGAGTTCACGATCAAGGAACTGGCCGAGCAGGTGATCGAACTGACCGGTTCATCGAGCAAGATCGTCTACCGCGACCTGCCCGCTGACGACCCGATGCAGCGTCAGCCGGACATCACGCTGGCCAAGAAGCACCTCGGGTGGGAGCCCAAGGTGCCGCTGGCCGAGGGACTCAAGAAGACGATCGAGTGGTTCCGCACGATCGATCTCAGCGAGTACCGGGCGCCGACGCCGAATTACTGATCAGACTTGCGTTTGAGCGATATCGCGTCGCCGATGTCATAGACGCGGATGGAAATGCAACGCGGTTTCCACTTCTCGACCAGCCCTACGTGTGTCGGATGTTCTATGTATGCGCGATAAGCATCTTCTGATTTGAAGGCTATGAAAAAGCCCACGTCGTAGTCTTGCAAAACTGATTCTCGCCCTATGTCATAGTGCTTGCCCGCATAGCCTGAAGTCGTTCCGGGGATCCATAAGAGCCAATAGCAATCACGAATGAGTTCTTCTGAGTCTTCCGGGTTCATGAGATCAAAGAACACGACGTGATTGATCAATCCGGTACGTTTTACGTACTCCGGCGGCATCGGGTCATAGATCGTCTTCTTGCCATTGCAGCCAGCCGAAAGAAGCATCAACGCCATCAATGTGCACAGCTTTATCATGCAGAACCTTTCATTGAATTCAGGAGAGCAGGCAGCACCTCGCCCGCCTTCCCAAACACCGACACATCCACAATCTCACTGATCGGTGTCGGCTCCAGATTCACCTCGATCGTGTAAGCGCCCGCCTGCTTAGCCAATTCGATGAAGCTCGCAGCCGGCTGAACGACGGAGCTTGTCCCGACGCTCATGAAAACATCGCACGAGCTCGAATCGCGAAAGGCCCGCTCGAGTTCTATCTCGGGGAGCATTTCACCGAACCAGATGACGTTTGGGCGCAGGATGCCGCCGGCGTTGGAAGCAGGGGGGAAGGTCGAGAAGTCGATCTGGTCCAACACGTAATGCTCGCCGGTCTTGGTGCATCGCCAGGTGAGGATTGAGCCGTGGATCTCGGAGACGTTGGTTGAGCCCGCTTTCTGGTGGAGCCCATCGACGTTCTGCGTGAGCAGGCTGAACGATCCGTCGCGGGCCTCGACCTGCTGCTGGAGTTTGGCCAGGGCGTGATGACCGGGGTTGGGCAGGCAGTCCTTGCACCGGGTGAACCGCCAGTGATACCACCGGGTGACGAGCTCGGGGTCGCGGTGGAAGGCGTCGATGTGGGCCAGCTCCATCGGGTCGTACTTGGCCCAGAGTCCCGTTTCCTTGTCCCGAAAGGTGGAGATCCCGCTTTCGGCGCTGACGCCCGCCCCGGTGAGCACGACAATCGAGCGGGCCTCGCTGAGCATTCTGGCGGCCGCTGCGATCTGCTGGGTCTGGTTCGTGTCCAAATGCCGATCCTCCCGGGCTTCAATGTACGATAATCCAACCATGGCAGGGCACCCGGAACCGTTGATTCTTCTCGATGGCGATCTTGCATCCCTCGTAGCTCTCGCGTGCGCCAGCGACGAGGCGGTCTCGATAGGCTCAGGCCGAACTCCAGGCCCGTGCGCAGTCGCGTGGCTCCCGAACCTCTTCGGGGACACACAGCGGGATCGATCCAGCGCCTGCGACCGCCAAACCGCCCTCTACAACGCCAAACGGGTGACCAGGTCCGAAGTCGATGATGCCTTTGTGGTGCCTCAGAACAGCCCTGCCCAGACGCCGATGCTCTTTGCCGCCATCGCTCACGCCGAGGCTCTATCTGCTCAGCGGGTCATATGGCCCGCCCATCCCGGACGCCCGGAAGACGAGAACGCGATCGACCTGGATTTGGCATCGTCGATCATTGATCGGGCTCTCCTCGTCGAGCAGCTTGCCCGTCTTGACAACCAGCACGATTCGGCCGTGATCTCCATCGAGACGCCCCACGCGGACCTGACCGATCGTCAGCTCGTCGGTTTGGCAGCGGATTTGGCGGTCCCGGTCAAGACGCTCTGGTGGTGGGGGGGGCAGTCCGACGAGGCCCACCGTCAGCGTGACCGCTGGCTGGGGCTGTTCCGCGAATCCGGGCTCTGGAAGCCTGCTGAAACCGTCGCCTCAGGCCGGGCCTAATCGCTTGCCTTTCGGGCTAGAGTTGGCCCCATGAGCACGAACAGCACACCCCAATCGTCCATCACCAACAGCCGACGCGGCACGCTCCAGCTCTGGTCGCGGACACTGATCCCGACGCTCCGCGAAGCGCCTGCCGAGGCTTCGACGCCGAGCCATCGATTGATGCTCCGCGCCGGCTGCATCCGCCAGGTCGGTGCGGGGGTGTACGACTTCCTGCCTCTTGGCATGCGTGTGCTTCAGAAAGTCAGCCAGATCGTGCGCGAGGAGATGGACGCGGCCGGTGCTAGCGAAATGCTCATGCCCACGCTGGTGCCAATCGAACTATACTCCGGGACCAAACGCGATCAGGAATACGGCGACCTGCTCTTCAAACTCACCGATCGTCACGGCCGCGACGCCGCACTCGGCCCAACGCACGAGGAAACCGTCACGGAGATGGCCAAGGGCTCGATCACGAGCTACAAGCAACTCCCGCTGAGTGTGTACCAGATCCAGACAAAGTTCCGCGACGAATTCCGACCGCGCGCCGGTCTGCTTCGCGGCCGCGAGTTTCTGATGAAGGACGCATACTCGTTCCACGCCACCGTCGATGGCGATGGGGGCCTGAACGAGACCTACGACCGCATGTACCAGGCGTACATGAACGTCTTTACGCGTTGCGGCCTGGACTTCACCGTCGTCGAAGCCGAGGCCGGCCCAATCGGTGGCTCGGCCTCGCATGAATTCATGGTCAACGCCGAGACCGGCGAGGACACGATCCTTGTCTGCCCCGAAACCGGCTACGCCGCCAATGTCGAGAAGTGCGAGATCGGACCGCGCGACTGGACCTTTGAGACAGGCGCCACGACCGATCTTGAGAAGAAGCACACCCCCGGCATGCCCGGGATTGATCTCGTCGCCGAGCACCTGGGCGTCAAACCCGAGAACATGCTCAAGACGATTGTCTTCACTAAGGTCGGCGGCGAAAAACGCAAGTGGGTCCTGGCTGCGGTACGCGGCGACCACGATGTGAACGAGGGCAAAGTCCGCGACGCAGTCGGATTTCCCATCACGCTCGCCGACGAGAAAGAAGCCAAGGAGGCCGGCTTTGCGATCGGGTATGTCAGCCCCCGCATGGCCGGTGCGCGCGACGACACGCTGCTCGTCATCGATCCCGACGCAACCGTAGGCGTGTGGGCAACGGGGGCCGACGAGAAGGGCCATCACGTCACGGGATTCATCTGGGGACGCGACCTTGGCGTTGATCTGCCTGCAAAGGACCAGCAGGGGGGTCGGATCCGAGTCGCGGATGTGCGGAACGCGATCGAGGGCGATCCCTCGCCGCGAGCCGACGGCGCTCGACTCGTGGCCAAACGTGGCATCGAGGTAGGACACATCTTCAAGCTGGGCACGAAGTATGCGCAGGCGTTCGACTTCACCGTCCTGAACGAACAGCAGAAGAAAACCACGGTCATCATGGGTTGTTATGGCATCGGAGTCAGCCGGGCCATCGCGGCCAGCATCGAGCAGAGCCACGACGATTGGGGCCTCATCTGGCCAGTCCCGATCGCGCCGTACCACGTCGTGATCACGGTCATGGACCCGAAGAATGAGGAACAGGCCAAGCTCGCCGACAAGCTGGCGACCGAACTGGTCGAGGCCGGCGCGGATGTTCTGATCGACGACCGCATCGAACGCCCCGGCGTGAAGTTCAAGGATGCCGACCTGATCGGCATCCCGGTCCGCCTGACGGTCGGCGACAAGGCGATGGCCGAGAACTCAGTCGAGTTCAAGCTCCGCAGCGAGGAAGGCAAGGGCCGACTCGTCGACATCGCGGACGCTGTGAAGGAAACGCTGTCCAAGCTTGTCTGAATCCGCTTGGACCAGTCCAAGGGCCTCCCCAGCCTGGGAACCGGCCCCTATTTAACATAACATATATTATCGGACTATATACTTACTGTCTTCCAATGGCTCATTTGGGCTATCAATCAAGGGCAGCCGGCGTTGTAATTGGCCACCCAGGCCGAGAAATCGGCCGGCGAACACATGCCGTCGCCGTTCTGATCACAACTTGGTGATGCGGCGTTGAACGCGGCCACCCAGGCCGAGAAATCGGCCGGGCTCAGCATGCCATCGCTGTTCGTATCCGCAAGGCAGAACGGATCGGCGATCGAAACGATCGATTGGTGCCCCGACGCCCCGAACTCTGGTGCTGGCCGCGGGCTCGCCTGAGCGTCGATGAACACAACCAGGTCATCATTGAGCGGCACACCGCCGAACCCGCCTTCGAAATCCGTTTCCCGGACGAGCAGCGGAACTCCAATCGGCTGGACATCGAGGTCCACCACCGATTCGAAAGTCATCTCGCCCGATTCCAAGAACTGATTGATCAGCCTGCGCACAGCACGAACGCCCGCGGCATTCGTCGATACGACCGCGATATCAAGGTCTCCATCGTCATCGAGGTCCGCAAGCGCGACAGAACTGGGCAGGGGGGCTGGATCGCTCAGATCGAGCTGCAACGGTAACTCAATCTGATCAGCGAACCCCCTACCGGATAACGAGTCGGGATCGGATATATTCAGAAGCACAGAGACAGTGCCGCTATTCTCGTTGATCGTCACGATATCCGGGTAGCCGTCGTTGTTGAGATCATCTGAGCGGACCTCTGTCGGTCCATCGCCAACCAGGTACGAAGCTGACTCAAACATGCCGGGCGAACTGGTTGGGTTTGAAGCAACAACAACTTTGTCGTCATCGTTCGATGTCGCAACGAATCCTACAATGTACGCGGCCGCGCCGCCGTCGATGTCGATCGGGTCGACGCTGTCCGGATCATCGCAGACATCGACATCGCAAGTCTCCCAGCCCGGCCCCTGCATGACCGCCGCTGTCGCGATGCCCGAGTCCTCGGCGTCAGAGAGAATAACGAGACCCGTCGGGCTGCCGACTCGCAAGAGTCCGCCGGGCGTGAGCTGACTGGGCATCGTGTCGGCCGTGGTCATATCAAGAATGTGGGCACCCCGCCTGATGAAGATTGGCGGCGACTGGGATTCAAACACCGGCATGGACAGAGACGAATCGACCTCGAGCAGGAACACGCTCGCTTGATTGGTATCGACAAGGCTGTTGGCAACCGCAACCTCGATTCGGCCGTCGCCGTCGTAATCCCCCGCTTCGACAGCAATCGGTTTGGCAGTCAGCGCCCCGGTAAAGATCGCCAGCGATTCGAATTCGTATCCGCCCTGGCCTCCCGGCCCGCCGACAAAGATCGCGACCCCCCCACCAGCCGCGCCACCCGGAATATCTGGGTACGCGATGACCGTGTCGGCGTAGCCGTCGGGCTGTCCGCTGGACCCGCCGGTAATGTCAAAGACCACTGCATCGGCCGGCGTGGAGATCGCCGTGAAATCACGCCCATTGAGCGGCGGATCATCCACGCCCGTGGCAACGAGCCGCACCCAGGACGTCGGCGGACCGTCGTTATATGTCGGCCAGAGCGTTCCTGTGTTCGGATCGCCGTTCTGCAGCACCGTGATGCGTGGCGAATGAACCGCATCGAAGTTCAGGCCCGAACTGTCGAAGTCGTTGGCCCGCAGGATCTCTGCAATATTGCCCTCTGTGGGGACGTAGTTCGGGCTGGCCTGAACGATCAATCCGCCGGCGAGCGTCGCCTGCTGAGCGACATTGAGCACATCTACATCCACGGGTATATCTGAGCGCAGATCGATATGGAGAGTGCCGGTGTCTTTGACGCTGTCAGGGCCGTACTGGTAATAGCTTCCCAGCACATTTAGCGTGCCGTCTGGGCGGAGCATCCCGCCGTTATACACGTCCGCCTGAACACCCCCCCTGCCCGCCAGTGTGCCGCCGGATCGAATAAACATGAAATCTGCCGGATCGATCAAACTATCCAGAATGTTGATAATTCCGTTCGTAACATCGAGTATCCCGTCGACATCCATTGTGCTGCTGATAATGTCGAGCGATGGCTTGTCGGTCCGCTGGATGACCTCCACACGGTCGTGTCCGGTTGCGATGATCGCGAGCTGCGCCACCCCATCACTGTCTGAATCAAGCACCGCGGCGCCGGATGCGCGAAGTATCGGCTTGATCGATTCGTCTTCGCGGTAGGTCGTGCCGCTCAGATTCTCTATGAACCGCACCCGGCTTGATCGCTTAGATGACACAAGTAGGTCAACATCGTGGTCGCCATCCAGATCCGTCGGCAATAACTCGTCAAACGCATAGTCCTGCGTCAGTAGCGTGCTCATAAACGCTGCCCCGGTGCCCAGGTTCGTCAAGAGCGTAATGCCGACATCTTCCGAGAGGAACAGATCCGTCAGACCATCCATATTCTGGTCTTCACGGCTGAGCGTGTTGAGACCCTGCAGTTCAACATTGAGCATGGGATAGCAGTCATAACTGCCATCACACATACCGCTGGCAACATAGTCGCGTTCCTGAACGAGGACGGGTGTAAAGCTCGGGTCCGCACCGGCATCGCTTTTGAGTACGAATAGCTGATATCCAATACGGCTTTGCCCGAGTGCATCGCGGAGTTCGCAATGCACCGCAATATCCCTGCCGCCGTCGAGATCAAAGTCGCACACGACCAGACCGAAAGATTGCACGCCGCTGACAGCGGCGAAGGGCGAATACGAGAACGAAGGCGTGGCCCCTCCGCTGCTCTCGAACCAGCCCTGGCCGGAGACCAGATCGAGATCCCCATCGAAATCAAGATCACTCGCGACCAGGTGCTGCGCATCAATACTGGTGAGTATCGGGTTGCTCGCAAACGTGGGGATCGCCCCGGCCTGGGCCGTGTGAAGCACGAGTACGGGCACGCCGTTGTCATACCGGATGGACACGATGTCTTCGAGCCCGTCGCTATTGAAGTCCCCCACCGCGATCGCGCCTCGGCTCGTGGGAACATCAGTATCGATCGGATAGCCCGTCCACTGCGTATTTGATGAGCCGTCGGGCGCATAGACAGCCAATGAACTCGGCACATTCTGGCCCGTTCCGCCGAACTCTTCGCCTGAGACAACGATCCCTGTGTCGCCATTGGAGAGCGTGATAGGAAGTA
>Ga0070727_10001599_pt1 | contig 23621 bp, 31 predicted proteins | sample tdAd472_FD_66722 | JGI IMG/M metagenome (GOLD analysis project Ga0070727, IMG submission 66722) | Marine sediment microbial communities from the Atlantic coast under amendment with organic carbon and nitrate - tdAd47.2 | ecosystem: Environmental > Aquatic > Marine > Coastal > Sediment | place...
TAAAATGACGTGGTTGCCTTCAAATCCCATATAAACAGGGTACCGCTGGAGGCCCCCCTCAACATCGCGGCTTATGGTAGTACCGTATTTTTCCACCCAATAAGTAGCCGGGGTTTCCTCACCATCTTCGGATGTTTCCGTGGGCGTCATTTGACGAATCATAAATCGAAATGGATTCCCATATTCAAAGGCCGTATTTTTATTATGAAAATTCTCGCGATTAACCGCCTGATAACTGGAATCAATATTGGCGTTTTCGTCAATATAATGATAAAGCTGAAGATACCGGGGAAGATCCTCGACGGTGTGAAATTCCCACACCGGTTCTCCATCGTATCGAATACCGGTATCAATAATGCGATATTCCATGGGGAATGGCGCGAGCGCTGGTTTTCCAAACTCGATGTTACCCAGATATTCACCGTTTGGAAATTTAAAAGTAATAAAATTACCATTCGTAATGGGATCGGTTGGGGTGCTAAGTGATCGACACCGGGTCGTGTAAAACGAATCCATATCAGTTGAATGATCTTCAGCCCATTTTACACAGGCGGGCATCATCCAATTATCACCAGACGTACAGAATTCGCGCGCGGCAGTGTTGCAGGCATCTGAATCGCGGTAATATTGACCACATTCATCAGTCACCCCAGTCTTTGTACGGCAGCAATTAAGGCGGCGCCATCCGTCATCGTTTATAATATTTGAAGCATCAAAACAGTCAAACCCAATACCCGTAATATTGGTACCACCCTCTGTAAAAAGCGTTTTATTATAGAATCCACCAGGGCCACACAACACGCTATTTGTATTACTACCAGTATTTTTACCAGCTAAATACTCGGCGGTAACTTGGTTGTCGGGGTTCCTACACTTTAGCCGGATTTGCTGAACATTGGCCGAGTTTCCACCCAAATTATCATGCTGAATAACAGCATCCGATAAATAACTACCAGTTGGGCATGCTTGATCGACGCCGGAATTTCCGAGTTTATTTTGCCCATAATTAAGAACTACACGCTGGGTTCCCGGGTTGGGTAACCCTCTGTCATTGATATTAACGCAATTCATATCAATTGCGCTATGAACTTGACCCGTTCCAGCACCGAGCTGAAGACGATCAATAACATGGTAATTGGGACAGGCTTTGGTTTTTACCTTACCGCCTTGTTCCCGTCTTCCCCAAATTAATCCTGTATTAGTACTCATTTTTATATAAGTATAAAAATGATGCAGAATTAAAAACACCACGCGCCCATAATACATCCAAAAACAAAAACGGCCCCGAGAAGCGAGCGAAGGTGTTCAGTGTAATCATAGTTATCGCGGTGTTCATTAACGAGGTTTTGGATTTTACGCTTGTTTTCAAGGCGCTTCTGATTGTTGTCGACAAAGGCGCGCGCAAGGTCCAAGCTATTATCAAATTTATCAGCACTAAGACGGCTGATATCCTGGAGTTCGAGACCGGCAAGCCAGCTATAATAATCAACAACAAAACGCTTATCATGCACCGTAAGTTCAATGTGTTCGAGCCCATTATATGCAAGCCATGCATTCACCCATCCAGCATCTTGGTCGAGCACGACCGTCAAGCGGTTTTCGGTGTTGGGTTCAGCCTCAAACTCTAGGGCAATTTCATTCATAAATTCGCGAAAATTCGCGGCGGCTTCACTATAATCGACTAGCTGAACATCCTCGGTATCATCGAGAGGGATATCATCTTCATATCCAGCTGGTAGACGGAGGATTCCGGAGCTGAATTCATCCAATACCTCACCAGTATCAGAGTCGATAAGGGTTGCATCAATATAGCGAATACCATTTTTTTGCAAGTCAAGACCAGAAGGGATTGTTGTTATAGCTAATACTTTCATTTTTTAGGATATTATTTTAAAGGGTAGGACATTTTTAAATTAGTATGCAACAAACATTTACTGCAAGTGATTATGGAGGTATCGTACTCTCAGCGGGTGGTCTTAAGGGATTTTATGAACTCGGTGTCTTGCAATACTACCACGTACAAGGCTATCTCAACCAGGCCAAAGTATTTGCGGGAACATCGATCGGAAGCTTTTTAGCCGCGCTCTATTCATGCGGATTTGACCCGCTTGACATCCTAGCAAAATTTTTAGAAATCCAAATAATCGCACCCGAAGACGCGGATTGGGCTAATATTAGTCGAGATTATGGGATTTATAGCACGGATCGCCTCAAGCATTGGTTGAACCGTATTTTTCGTGGTAAATTCGGCTATGTACCTACTCTGTTGGAACTTTTTCAAAAAAATCATAAACATCTTATATTGTGCGCTTATAATGTAACGAAAACACGCATCGAATATTTTACCTGGAAAACCGAGCCGGATATGACGATTGTTGATGCGATTATTGCAAGCTGTACTATCCCCATGATGTTTAAGGCTTTTCATTATAAAGGCTGCTTGTATGTGGACGGTGCGCGGGGGGAAGTGTGCCCTCTCGAATATACAAAAAAATACATGACGGACTACACAGATCATAGGTTGCTGTGTGTTACATTTGATGAGCGCGATCCAAAATCATTTACGGAATTTATGAATAATGTAGTGGTAAATTTCAATATAAAAAAAGAAGACCTTGATAGATACAGTGATTTTGCTGACATTGTTTTTCTGTATAACGAATGGGTGCCATTTGACGCTACACGCGAGCAAAAAATGAGTATGTTTGACGCCGGGTTAAAGTTCATCACCGAGCTCGCTGAAAAACAACAAAACGAAATTAGCTCGGTGATGCCGGTGGCGGAAAATTTAGCCAAAGAAAATAAAAATGAGTTAAAGAAACGCGCGTAAGACGACTGTTGTTTACGTGTAACCGGTTTCGGCGTCCCTCAAATACCACAACCATATTAAAGGTTGGGATTATTAATAAATGGCCGACCTTATAAGAAAAGGGTATATTATATATAATACAGCTCAAACACCAACCGATGTTTATATTGAATCAAAACCTCCCCCAGAACCCAACCAAAATTTTAATCTCGGTGGCCACTGTATTGAATGTACCGAGAATTTCACTTTTATAGCAAATGGCCTTCAATTAGTTTTAGGTAAAGGAAAACATTACTTTCCTCCCATATTTGCATTCAGTACCTTTCATGTGATTGATAATACCCCGATTTCATCTTATGAGGCCATTTACGATAATTCTTTATCACAGGTTGAATATTTTATTCAATATCCCATAGTATTTGAAAACCTTAGCGATCCTCTAAATAATAATAAATGTTGTGGACTTAAAGGATGTTTAGGGGTTTTTGACGGTTCTCTATGCGATACTAATTATTATAAACCTCGCAAGGAAAAATACGTAAAAACAATTACACACCACGATTTGACCTCAGCATGGTTATATTCACATCAGATCGATAAAGTACAAAAAGACCCGGAAATCACCCAGTATTTTACAGGTTATGATAAGTATTGGGTGCGACAATCAAACCCACCCTGTATCGCGGTGAGTTATAAACGGGAAAACCGTGAAATTTTGGAGCGATTGCTCAAGGATAAATATGATATTAAACTTCCTGATTTTGAGCCGGTAAATGAACCAATATATGAACCCACCACCTACGAGGAACAAAAAGCCGAATTTGATGCTTATTTTGAAAAAATAAAGTCCCTAGAGGATGCCGGTATAATCAAATTTGTCGATATCGATTCATAGAGCTAATTAGCGCTATGAATTTATTTTATAATTTCGCTATAATATATACCAAACTTGATACTATCAGGTATTTTATACCCTTCAAATTTTAAATTAATTTTCCATTTCCCAGGTGCGTCTATATATTTCTTTTTACAATCAATCATATAATAGGTATATAAACTCTTTTTCTTCTTAACTCCGGTATAGGTATAGGTACCATCAGGTCCGAAAAGTTCCACTAATGGAACAAAATTATCACCCTTATAACATATAAAATTCACACCAATCAAAAAACATGTATTATTAGTATCAAAATAAATTGGTCGAGAATTTTCTAATGGAAAATTTCCGAGTATAGCATAAAGGACTTCTTTTTTACTGAAATCCTTCATACCGTTGTATTGGGCACTCAATTTAGCTAATGTTGTTATGTAATAATGAGAGCGTATTACCACTTTTTTAACATCATCACGTTCCTGTATTATACAGCTGTTTACACCCGGTACATAAAGTAGTTCCCAAATTAGGTATAACTCTCGCGGATCTATAGTGAATTCATATATATTGATTTGACCCTTTAAGGGTGCATCTAAACTCATTTTATGAGACCTTAATAGCTCTCATAAAATAATCATTTTTTGCGGGGTTCAACGGAACGGATAACTATAAAATAGTATATAGGGTATATATTCTGGTATTTTGTATCCATCAAATTTGACTTTAAATGACCAGTTATGAGGGATATCAATGCGTTTCTTTTTACAATCAATTGTATAAAGAGACTTACCGCTATGGTCATTAACTTTTTTCTTTTTAACCTTAGTAAAAATAACCGTTTCATCGGGCCCGAAAAGTTCAAATGAAGGAATAAAATTATCGCCTTTATAACAGGTGAAATTTACGCCGAGTAAATTTATTGTTCTTCCGTGACACCCATGGTTCCACCTAATTGGTTGAAAGCAACCTGGATAGTAAACTTCTTTCATATATCCTAGAGCAGTAATTCCGCTAATATATGATTCATAATCATCTCTGATACTCATCGCACTTAATTCAGCTATTAAATGCCAAGAACGCACTATAATTTTTAAAATATCTTGTTCCAATGTAATACTACTATCAACCCCGGGCGCATAAAGTAGTTCCCATATTTCATGGTAACGTTCCCGGGGTATATTAACTTCATATATATTTATAAATATACCCTTTAAGGGTGCATCTAGACTCATTTTATATGGGTGATTGCGACCATATAAACTCAGTTTTCCACATTTATCCTTCAGGTTAATCATAAAGGAACTCACTATTTTCAAGGGTTTTAATAAGGTAGTAATAGGTATAATACAACAGTCCTTTATATTCATTAAAATATGGTTTGATGGACACCGTACCATCAAACACGGGATTTGATGGTACCGATAAATCAACTATAAAAATATTACATCCATTTATTTTCTTGGGTTTAATGTTTTCTATAGAATGTATAAGCTCACCATTTTTATACAACTCCAACCTATATAACTGGGATAATGGGTGCATTGAGACCACGGACATTGCAACTGGAATTCTTTCACAGTTTAAATCTACATAAAACCAAGAGTAATTAAAGGATTCCTGTAGGTATGGGGGTGATTGCCATAAAATTGACCCGGTAGGTCGATTCATGAATTGTATATTGCGAAATATATGCACTAAATTATAAATCGACTTTACAGTTACTTTTACCGTTTTATCCGTATATGCAAATTTTGCATCTATGCCTGGAATAAAAAATGTAGCCAAGTTTGTACCTCTTCTCAAATCGAAATCGGTATAATCATAGGGCATCTCAATATGACAGATATTTTTAGGCGGAGGGTCGCCGGCTGGTTTTTCAGATATGGGAGTATCAAGACTCATTTATAAGTTAAAATTAGACCTATAGAAATCATTTTTCGCTAGTGTTATAAAATCACCTACTTACAATCTCATAATTTGCTGCTGGTTTTCGAGTACATTAAAGAAATTTTCACGGGTAACATACCAAGATTTCGTTGGTCTTAAATGCCCGTTAATTACGCGATGTTTTGGCGAACAAAATTCAGTCGTGCGTAAGGCTTCGCGAATCGTTTCATTATTAATTTTTATCGCCATAAAAGATCCGCTTGAAACAAGCTCGACAATCATATATGGTAAACATATGAGGGGTAAAGGAAATGTATTTTGATTAAATTCTTTCGCCTCATATAGGGTGGAATTTAATAGAACATTACTTGTAAAATTATAAACAATATCGTAGCCTAAAATACGTTCGCCTGCGCGCGCGTCAACCTGGTGTGTCGAGTAATCATCTGTTTTTAATTTTAACCACTCAATACAATTATAAATATCAGTCGGTGTCCCAGTCAACATTTATAATATCAGAGGGGTTTAAATCGGTATTCACGTTTGTCCTTCGAGGCAAATCGGTATAGTCCAAACGGTGCCAATTTTCGTCCGTATTCCACCTATAAAACTCTGATATATAAATAAGCCAGTCTAAACATTTGATTATATATTGCATCATTTATAGTCAGTTAATATCTCTTAATTAAGGGATATTTGTGTTATGGGCAAATCAATTTCCACGTTTGTCCTTCGGGGCAAATCGGTTTTAGCTGTAGGGATATTATTAAAGTACTTCAACACCACAATTTCCAATAATTTCTTCAAATGCGTGGGTGATATCTTCTGGCCGGCGATATCGGCGAAAAACATTCATAATAAAAGCAGGAGAATGAACACCTGGCTTTATTTCAGTTAAAAGTTGGGGAGGTGGGTCTTGCTTGTAAAATTGCCGAGTAAGTTGAGTAATCATATCCGAGTCACACTTTTTCAATTCCAGGTCTACGTCAACCCGACCGGGACGGATTAGCGCGGGGTCTAGAATATCTTTACGATTAGTTGTCATAACAACAATCTGTCCCGGAGTTGTAAGGATGCCGTCCATAACATTCAAAAGCGTATCAAGGTTTAGCGGGGATTTTTCAGGTTCCCGCTTTCTTTCGGTATCAGCACCTCTCAAGTTAATGTTGATAGCTTGCGCTGATTCGCTAACCGTAGGCTCGCCCGACTTTTTCGGATTGGGAGATTCACGTTTGTGGACTAGTTCCTGACAGTCAATATCTTCCAAGACCAAAACCGTATTTTCCAGAGAAATATTCTTGGGCTTCAGCAACTCGTTAAATTGATTCTCATCCTTGATTTGCGATAACCGCAGGTAATGCGTATTTCGCTCTGTCAAATAACTAATCAGGCGAATAATTGAAGTCTTTCCGCATCCAGGTTCCCCATATAGCAAAATTCCCAATTTATAAGGAAAGCCGTTATCAGTATGCCATTGTTTCTCCTTGATGAAATGATTAACTTCCTCCAATAAATAAGATTTATCATCTCCGTGTAATACAATTTTATCGTGGAGCTCTTTTGGCTGGTAAGAAACCTGGTCCCATTCTACACCCCCCGATTTTTGGGTGTACATATTTTGATATACGGCTTGTTGATACCGCTTATTTTTAAGGTGTGTTCTATACCGTTCCATGACTTGTTTGATGAAGACAGTTTCCAACCAATCATCATTCGCAGTATTTGTGTAAATGGTCAGAGTAATAGTATCATTTGTCCGGTCAAAGTCCTCCCCATCCACGCGAATCTTTTTAATTTCGTTAGAAAAGAAAATAACCCGGCCTTCATAGGTAAACTTTTTCGTCTCTCCGCGTTGGATGGACTTTAGTAATTCGGGTGTTGAAGAGTCATAACCATCCAGGGTAAAACATTTCACAGTCTCATCAGAATCGGCTTCGAGCTGCCCCAAAAACCACAGCATGCAATCGTAAAGGGTATTCGGCTTGCGATCATCCGTGATTTTATTAATAATCCGATTGCGGATATACTGTTTCTTTTTAGTTAACTGAATCAATTTATAATAAAACAACCACGCCCAGTCTAGCGCCTTTCCGCTAAGATATTGAATCATTTTCTGCTCCATTGCAGTTACAATCATCGCGGCCATCATGGCCTTTTGAAGCTTGGAATATCGCTCAAAGTACGCTAGCGAATTCTCGATAATTTGAACCTTGAATTGACCCCAAGGATCATAGATAAAAGGCGCGACGGACGTGGATTGTGAAGACATTTTTATTAGTTGGTTATGGGTTGAAGAGAAAATCAATTTTCGGGGACCTTCGACACCGATTTACCCGGAGGTCAAACTGTTTTGCCCCGTAGGACAAACGTAAAAATTGATTCACGATGGCTTAATATCGTAAATATAATAAATGGCACCTTTAAATATTTACAACGTATCGTATTATGTATGCCACGATACTCGTAACCAAAATAATTTTAAATGTACGGCCTTCACAGAATACACCAAGGCATTAGATTACTATAATAAAAATTATAATAAATCGAAATATATTAGTTGTCATAGTGCAACTTTTCCGCTAAACCTAATGCCTGACTCTATCAATACACTTTTGTTTAAAATAATATATAAATTGGGATAACTGGTTTCTTGATCATTTCACCACACTGCATTTAATACTGTATAAACTATAAATAATTAGTGGTTTTTAACTACTAATTATTTAGTGCATGTAACCGCATGCCTTGGACTTGGACTTGCGTTTACGACCGCTGGATTTACGGCCTTTGCGACCGCTACGTTTCTTGGACCCAGACTTGCGCTTGCGGCCGCTGGATTTGCGCTTACGACCACCAGACTTGCGCTTACGTCCGCTGGATTTGCGTTTACGGCCACCAGATTTGCGCTTACGGCCACTGGATTTGCGTTTACGGCCACCAGACTTGCGCTTACGGCCACTGGATTTACGGCTAGACTTGCGCTTACGGCCGCTAGATTTACGGCGGCTGCGCTTTTTCTTACCGCTCGATTTACGGCTAGATTTGCGCTTACGGCAAAGACCTTTACGTTCGCTCTTGGCATAACCAGAGGCACACTTACCGGAGCGCTGTTTCTTTATTTTACCGCTCGACTTGCGGCGACCACTGCGGCGTTTACGGCCACTGGATTTACGGCCAGACTTGCGGCGACCGCTACGTTTCTTGGAGCTAGACTTGCGGCGGCTGCGCTTGCACCGGCCAGTCTTGCGGGATGTAACATAACCAGAGGGGCATTCACCACCCGGGAATCGGTAGGGGTAAGAACCACTAACACGCTTGACGGAACCGCGGCGGAGACGCTTGGGGGTATAACAAGTACCAGTACGGCGACCGCATTTTTGGCCGGGGCTGCAATGCGAGAGATTAGTCATGGAGCACAAACCACGGGGACTAGCACCCTTAAGGTAAGCACTAATACGCTTACCAACCTTGCTATTTGCAGAAAATTTTTTTCCGGTAAAAGGATGTTCGACTTTCATTTATATTACAGAAAAATAATTTATAGAATAAATTTTTTTATTGTTCTTCGTCTCCGAAGAGCTCGTTTTCGTAAGAGATGTCAGAAAAATGTGTAAAAGAATTATCTACACGCCCAAGATATTTTCCACGGATGGTCGAATTTGTATTTTGAATGGCTGAATTAATCAAGGTGTGGTCAGCAGCCGACATTCCTGCGAATTTATACCGGTCCCAACTAAGCCATAAATAAAGTGCAACTAAGAGTACAACAAAACCCGCTAATATCATTTACTATCGCAAATATTTAAAAGATAAAAAAATCCGAAAGTCTTGCTTGTGAGTCTTCGCTTCCTACACTGCATAAATTGTAGGTTTTATGCTTAGTAGGATTATTGGCTACGAGTTTTTTTAATAGTACTTGAAACCAACCTTCCCGGGGTATTTTACCTTCAAAGCTCTGGCTTTCTTTAACCAGACCAACCAAAGCAAAGATACCCATTGTACCATAAAGTGTGGGTTTATCAGGCGCTGAGAGTTGCATAGCAACCGGGCTAAATTCATCACTGGAAAATGATACAACCAGCACATCTTTATCCTGGTCACCATAGGCCTCGCAATCATGCCCAAATTTACCCTTTTTGAAATTATATTCGAAACGTGTCGGCAACAACTGATGCCCAAAGTTTGCACTGAATATACAACTCAAGCTACTTCCACTCGGTAACCTGTCAATCAGCGCGCGACGAATGTGATGAGAATCGATGACTTGAGTATCGGGGCCGCGGGGTAAAATTGCCGGAACCACGACAGTCTTAGAATCAAGCCGTTCTCCGTTTTCATCTTTTACCTTGTCGTAACGATCCCGCGAGCACCCGCAAAATACAAATAAATAATGATTAGCCGGATCACCACCCATAAAATTATCAAGTTCTCGCAAGATATTTTCATAGTTTGGATAGTACGAGCTATCGGTGGATAAATCGTCCGTAATCATTACCGTATCAGTGTAGTCTGCCAACAAATCATCCCGAATGCGCCGGACATCGTGGGTGTTTGTGCCTGATTCAATTTTGGTTTTAGTATAATCAATCCCAATTAAAAGTGCGCGCTTCATTTACTATCAGAACTTAACTTTAAAGCTCCGATAGTAAAAATAAATCGATTTAAAAATATATTGCTAATATAAAGTGACGCCTGGTGTCGGCGCCGCGTCACTCAAAATTGATTTTTTAATTCCTGACCTGAAACAAATCGGGCAACTAACGAGCCGAGTTGCCCCCAAAGTGCTACCAACAGCAATTTTCTTGCATCAATTAAGCGATAAAAATGGTAGTACGTAGGTTCACCCAAATAATTGGGCAGGCTCAGTCGAAAATTTATAGGGTAGGTTAATAATGCTATCAACAGCAATTTCCACGCATTTTAAGCATCGAAATGGTAGCATGTACCCCGAGGAATAGTATTACCTCCAGCAAACTCCTCGATAATTTAAAATTTGCTTAAATAAAAATCAACCGGTAATACGTTACGGGTAACCATCAATAATAATAGTACGTTCTTTTTTGTCCGATAACTAGTACTATTAGAGGGTAGGTGAGTACAAGTACTATCTACAGCAACTTTACAGCTTAACATAAAGTAGTACGTTATTTTTTATACCAGCGATGGCTAAATGGTAAAGCATGAGATTGTAGTGGTAACAAGACCTCTTGGGATTCCTGGTTCGATTCCGGGTCGCTGGATTTCCTCCTTGGCGTAGTTATAGGGGTAGTAGTTCAATGGTAGAATTTTCGACTCCAGATCGAAGGGTTGCGTGTTCGATTCGCGTCTACCCCACTTTTTTATACAGGAAAGCATAGGACTGAAGTAAAATTTGGTTATCCTGAGGGTGATATTAATATGAATACACCATAAGGTTGCGGGTTCGAGTCCCGCTGGGCCCTGTAAGGGCCCGTAGCTTAAGCGGTAGAGCATATGGCTTTTATGGTTAAATTCGCCCATGAGTTCCATAATAACAGCGGTTGTTTGCTGGTCTTATAAGCCAGAGGTCGTGGGTTCGAATCCCACATGGAACACATAAAATTAATTTAATTTTATGTGTTGTTTCAACCCAAATAAATTCGAAAACAAGTCTTATGCACCGGGTAAATCCACGGGCGTCCAGCAAAGGGAAATTCCATCAAAGGAATACTTTCCCATTCAACTACGCCGTGCTCATCAAAAATAGTGAGCCATTCATCACGGGTCAAAAAACATTCTTTACAACTCCCCCAATCCGACCCTGAATGAAGCTTATTAAAATATCGATCCATTTTATTTTCCGGCGTGTCTTCAAAGATAATAATCAACCGTTTCGTCACCCGGACTAATTCTTGTACCAGAGTGCGATAGTTCGACGCGTGATGCAGCACGAAAGCGCACACCGAAACATCGAATGATTTATCATCAAAAGGAATTTTTTCTCCATCATAAACCGCGGGCTGCGAGCAGCTCCCCGCATCAACGATGTCAATCCCGGTTGTCTGGTACCCCTTTAATTCCAGCGCGCGAGTTATACAGCATTCTCCGCAACCAAGATCAAGTATTTTATCCTCCGGTTCAAGGTGCGGTGTTATGCGATTCAACCGTACTTGGTCTCTGTTTATTACTTTGGCTAAAATAATTACAGCAACAACAATCAAGAAAAAGACGAAAAAATACGCGCCCATTTCTTAAAGTTTTATGCAAATTTTTTTATTTTTTATAGTAAATGACTAAATCTTGTACTCCTTGCCCCGTTGATGTTTTTCCTCTCTACAAGAAAAGCGCACCCACTGTGGTCACCTATGATCACCCCGACCGCAACCCGCGTTGCAAGTCCAAATGCCCCTCTGTTGATGTATTTACTTTGGTGCGCAAGCAGCAAAAGACTGTTGTAGTCAACAGCTGCCCGGTCTCGCGTTTTAGCTGGAAACCTACCGTCGATGTCTTTCCCTTGGTCCGCGGTAACTGTTAGGTTATATTAAAATAATTATAATATTATTATATTACAATTAGCAAAAACATCGATGAATCATAATGTGCTAATCAAACTAGCCAAAGCATCAAAACAAGTATATGAATCCAACCCCGTAAAGCACCCAGGAATTGAAACTTTTATATCCCAAAAAAACATTCAAGTTTTAATCATCGATAATTGGACGGACGTTATTGTCGCCTTTCGCGGGACGGATTCTTTATTAGATTGGAAGACAAATTTTGGGTTGAATCTCGTTCCCTATAAAAATTATGGTAAAGTACATTCCGGGTTTCTTGAAGCAGTCAACCTCGTAAAAGAGTCTATATTCACAAAGTTAAAAGAATATAATAAACCGCTTAATCTAACCGGGCACTCAGCTGGCTCAGCCGAAGCTATAATATTTGCGCTAATGGCAGAAGAACGCGGTTTCAGAGTTGAAAACTTGTATACTTTTGGCCAACCCAGATGCGCCAATCAAAAGTTTATTGATAATGTATACTATAACATACGGTATTTCCGCGTGGTTAATCAATGCGATCCGATTGCGAATTCACCGCCCAATTTCTGGTTTTGGGGATATGCGCACGCTGGGCGTCAATTATACTTTGACGAAGACTCCAAAGTTATGCCTAAACAAACCGAGTATGATATATTTTGTGATTTTCTGTGGAGACGCTTACAAGGTATGGTTCCTAATATTTTCAAGCATTTCCTCGACCAGCATTCAATGGATACTTATTTGGAAAACTGTAAAAAATTATTGTGGATGTAAAAACAAACTAATATAAATGGACTTTAATACAACCGTACTCGCAAAGGGGACACCCCTTTACCGTGGTACCGCCTCGCGTTCCCAATCCATCACACGGCAAATGTGGTTTGCGCATACTCCAAGTGAAGCCCAGATTTATGGTTATGTAACCGAGTATGAAACCACGCGACCTATTGTGGTTTTGCGTATGGATGACCCCGATAATATATTAAAATTGAGCCAGCTCGCGGCCGAAAAAAATCGGCGCAGCGTGGTCGAGGCCATCGATGATTCGTTCCGGGTGGTTGGACGCCAAATTATTCGTAATTCAGAATCGGCCCAGGATCGTGCTATCTTGAACTTTATTTGTGAAATTGGCCTCGCAGGGTTTTCCAGCCAACCCATTCGAAAGAGCCTAGAAGGAGAGTCATTTTTTCATTCTGAAACTGGGCTTTGTGATGCCCGCGACCAAGTACGACAACTCGGATTGGTAGATCTTGATTATACCCAGCGCGGAGCCGAGAGAGAGGCTTTTAAACTGAAACAAGCGCGGGAAAAAGCCCGTCGGGCCCGGCGTCCGCAATATGACGACGATGATGAAGATTATGCACCCGTGGGTAAGCAATTATTTTTCGGTTAATATCGAAAAATAAATTAGTATTCGAGCGGGCGATTCATATTAAACGCCCCACACAACCGGGCAGCCAGAAAAAGATCTTTATCCATAACTGTTGTTCTCTTTTGCTCGTGTGCAATCAGACCTGCTTTCTGGAATAGTTGTAATATATAATTTTCAAGGGCCGCTTGAGCCGCAATTTTAGCTTCAGCAGTCCAACGCATATTCAAGTTATAATCTTGGGTAACTTCCTTTAAAAACCGGTCAACGGCTGTACGGGTGAAATAAAAACAGTCATGTTGGCGCTGGTAAAAGCCAATTTGACGCGTAATATAAGTGGCTTGCGAAACCTTTCCCTTTTTTCCCTTATACATCTTACATCCTTCTGACGAATCGGTGCCATAAATTTTATGACCAGCAGTTATACGTTCAAAAGCATCTAAAATATCTTGTACGGTGATTGTCTTACGGCGGGAGTGTTCGGCATAAGTAACCGCGGTTTTAACTAATTCGTGAAGAAAAACTCCTATATACCGTTTGGTTAAATCATACACACTACCTGAAAGCTGGCCGACTCCAGCCTTGAGGGAAATACGTTTAATTTGAGGGTTTTTAAACCCGTGAATATTATCGCGCAAGACTTTACGGTGGCGATAACGCATAGGAGGAGCGCGGCTGGAGCTACGGCGTTTACCCGAAGTCCGACGACCACTACGACGGGGTTTGCTTGATTTACGACGGCTAGCGCTGCGACGACGAGGCATTTTATAATAAATATATAATTAATTAAAAATAATAATTACTCATCACTTAAACGACGTACAAACTCTGGAATTACTGGTCCATACTCGGGGCATGCACGAATCATTTTGCGCGTCGCCGAATCCTGGGCATTATATACCCATTTTTTAAACTCGCGTAGGTCAACATCCAACACGCGTTCGATGGCATCTTCCCGCGCAATGTCTTTTAAAGCAGCCAAATAAGCCACCCCATAGTTGGCGTGCAACACCGCAATCATAGGATTTTGGTCCTGGTAGGAGGCGGTCGACCAACGCAACGTTTGGCGCCCTAATACCCGAATATTTTCCTCTGACTCGTCTGTTATACTGGTAGCATCAGTACCTAAACTCGACCCCATGCACGCCCACATCATAATTACTAATAAAAAACCTAGTATAATATAAATCATTTATTTTTAAAGAATAATTTTGTTAAATAAACAGACACCCCTCCCCTAAGAATATCAACCGCAATTATTCATTTAATATGACTTTATAAAACCATATTATATATTCCTATCATAATATTTTACGAATAAAACGCAAGGTCCCTAAAACCCAGGAGTTGCCGGGGAAGGTGTCATAGGTGGCCGTAAAGGTGTCAAAGGTACATTACCAGGAGAAGCAAATTCGCGGGGTGCGTTGCTACCTGATCTAAATGATACAGGGCGACGACGCAAGGGAGTATAATCACGCATCATCTGCCGGCGAAATTCGGGAACATCATCCATAATACCATGATCCTGGGCAATACGTTCATTCATAAAACTCGAAAAAGTATTTTTCTTGATTTCTTCGCGCCGGTTGGCGGTCTTGTAATAAGTAGGTTCAAAAGATTGATCGGTGATATTTTCAGTACCAGCATAGTCCATCATTTGATTGGTTGCATCCTGGGACGGGTTTTTATCGAATAGTGTCAGGTCTTTCCACAGTTGAAAAGTTTTAGCATCCAACCGTTCGCTGCGATCGATGGGTTCAGTATAATCAACAGGTTGATAACTGGCAATATTTTGTGCGTTGATAAAGGCGTGTTTATTGATGGGTTGACGCTTATCCAAAGTCACGTAATGCTCGGGATCATTATTTCCTGAATCCCCGGAATAAAGGTTGCTATAACCATTGTCGGAATAATCACTCGACGAACCAGCTTGTGGGGTTAGAGGATAACCATTCATTTGCAGGCTATCGGCACCTGCATTACTAGCCATCGTAGTTATGAAACTATTGGAAGCCTTTTTTTTTAAACCATCCGCGGCCAGGCGGGAAGCACCCCACGCATTGGCGTTTTGAGTACCGTCAACCCGCATTCCTGGCATACCAGCATTAGGAACGGCCGAACCAGCATCAGGGTGAGCAGATTGCGCCGGGCTAACATAAACAGTATTCATATAATCGCCGCCCGTATAAGGAACCACACCGGGCGCCCACTGACCTGAAACTCCGGGAGGTGTAGGATAACCAGAATCAGGCTTTGTATTATACACAGTATTATAGGGAGAATATACTAAATCATCAGAAAGCTGAGCGTAGGAATCACTACCATCAACCTGCGAAACTTGTTCTAAAAATCGCATCCCAGGATCATTTTCATAGGCTAAAGACCCATCGCGAGCATCGGGGAGATCAGGAGTTGATGTTAAACCTGTGCTGGGGGCCCATCCATGGCCCCATCCTCCACCCACTCCATAACCTGCGGCAGGCGGTAAATTTTCTTCTGGGTCTTCTGATTTAACAATAGTCATAGCAGCGTCAGAATTTGCATCATTTAAAGAACCTGTTTGCGCCTCTTCGAAAGGAACTCCAACGAATAAAGCAGTATTTGAATTAGCATTCGGGGCATAATTACCGTATCCCCCATTACCAATTGCACCAACTAATCCGGCACTATGAACCTGGGCATCGAATTGATTGTGGTCGGGATCGCGCGGTCCAATGTCCACGCCTTTAGACCAGTTTGGATTATTTACACCGAGGAGTGTTGTATTCATATTAGTTGCGTCTTTATTTAAACAACTATTATAAGCTACGAGTAAAAACAATCCTACCACCAAAAATTGAAAACCAATTTTAGGATTAAAGGCAGTTACTGCTATCGCAATTACAATCACCAGTCTACTCAAACTATTTAATTTTTCTTGCGTAGACATATCTTTGGTAGGAATCAAACAAAAAGAATTAACGAGCGCTTCAGGCTTTTCCATCCAAAAACTCATTTTCTTATTGAAAAGATAATCCTCGCTATAAAAAAGGAATGAGTGAATTTGCAGAACTCGACGAAATTGAACGGTCCGATACCCCGGATAGTTTTATATTTGAGGACGGAGGGGAAAACGACGAGGATGAACAGCTCGTCGAAGAAGAATTTGAAGGTGTTTCCCCGCTTACCGATGAACCAGCGGCAATTATACCAGAAGAGTATGAACCTGCGGCTCCACATCAGACTAAATTTGTCGGCAAACGTCAGATTTCTCCATCCGATGAAGCTCTAATTAAAGATATTTTGGAAAAATATCCTGGTGCCGTAGACCCAAAAACTATCCGCGAATTGTCTAAATCGGAACTCCACCAACATGCCCATGATATTGGCGTAGGAGGATTTGGAGTCCAAGAAATTGTAGATATTAATGTACCCATACATCGAGTAAAACCAGTCCCTCCACAGCTTCGAAAGGTAACGGCTTATGACCCGGCGGAACTATACCGATTTTTCGCCGGTAATTCGGACCTTTCCCCACAAAGCGCGCGCATTATTTTCGATATCATTTGGTCGGCAAAAAAACCAGAATCAAAAAAAATACAGGAACTCGCGACGGTTATCTATCATTCTAATCTAAAACCAAATGACCCTGATATAGATTATATTATACGGCAAACCAAGCTAAAACCGTCAGATATTAAAAATCGGTACAAGACCATCCAAAATTTATTCGATGAGACCCCTCAAGATTATAATAATATAAAAAATCTATTTTTGAATGTTGCTCCTCCACCCATGTTGGTGGATGATTTAAAAGCCCTGAAAACAACCTACCACAAAAAATACCCAGATATTGCACGCCCTATACGCTTTATGAAGATGGGAACCACAACTATCGACCCAGCAAAAACCCGGGAATTTGGTACGCGAGAATTGCTCGACGCACTTATTAAATTAGCTTTATTACAAATGCCTTTAAAACAGGCACATAGTTTGACGAATGAAATATTCGGGGCCAAAAGTTGTAATGTGTGGGACCTAAAGGGGTGCTCAAAACATGCCAAGGAAATTATTCCAGCATACAAAAAAATGGCTGAATATATCAGCCAGCGCTTGGCTAAAAAATATCCTGACCTCCAACAATATTTAGCGGGGTTATCCATTATATTACTTCATCTTGATCGTTCCAATCCTGTCGGTTTTTTTAGTACTGGTTTTCAATATAATTTATTTGCCAATCCGGAGCTCGCGATTTCGGCCAACTATGAAACTGATATTTTACCAGACATTTTCACGTCCAAACAAGTCAAAAAACTGGTCGCGGAAGAACGGCAAGATGCATATAAAGACCTAATTGAGCGTATGTATTTTAATCAATTCAAAAAACCTCCACAATACGGAGAACAACGGCATATGAGTCGCCTTGATCGTCATGCCGATTTTGACCGATTATATGGTGCAAAACGCCCAGAATATGATATTTACCATGAACCCGAACATAAAAAATTTTCTATTACTGTCGGGGACACTACTCATATGATTACGGCAACTACGAAACTCGTGACTGAAGATGATACATTATTTGAAGATCTTTACATGATTCGGTACATGCCATCACTTAATCATTATATGGTTATTCGCTTCAACGAGGAAGACGGTGCTTATATTCCCCGCATTATCGGTACAACCAAAGACTTGGGCCCTGAACTTGATGTAAAACTTGGTCAGCCTTACTCGCTGGATGCTGTAAATACCTTATTTATTCCACGTGGATTTTATCGTATTACTGATGATGAATTCTTTGAATCACCCGAGGAGACGGCTAAACTTTTTAGCCGCGCTAGTAAAAGTACAGCGCCCATTCCTTTGGTTAAAACGGCACCGTTAAAGTTAAAAAAAGCGACGCCGAAAGTTCCCGTATCGCAAAGTTATAATGGGTTGAAGAATGTTTTAAATAAAATGGGAGGTCAGGTCTAAAATATTATTCAATTGAATAATACTTTAAGCCATTTTAGTCCAAAAAGTCCGAAATGAAATGGTCTAAAACACCCCGGGTAAATAAATGAGCGGATTCGACGGAAATACTTACAACGAAGATAAGATGCGCAAGCTTATGGGTGACACAAAGGTTGCGTGCAACAATCTTAGTTCAGCCCACACAGATGCCGAACTATCCAACAAATTTTGGGATAAAGTCACCAAGTACCCCGGGCTTCTAGCCAGTACAGCAGTTTCTCTATTGGCTGTTATATTTGCCGTTCACCCGAATGAAAATTCCGAAATTTATCTAGCCGTCCTATCGGCAGTTGGAACTCTTTTCGCCGGTTATAACGCTGTTAATAATTTTTCAGGTAAGGCGGCTGCGCATAACTTTAGTGCTGGAGGTTATGGCGGTATGGTGGGGCAAATTGATTCGGCATTTATTTGGGATCAAATTCCTGATAGGGTGGTTCAATCCATCATTGAACGGGTCGGATTTCAGAATTCTCTGGCACCTACACTACCCACCGGTATTGCCAGCAAGTATAATGTGGCTCCATCTTCGATGCCGTCAGTACCAACACCGTTGCCTCAGTTTAATAAGATAACTCCTATGAATCAGGTTCCTGTTGTTGATGCGACGGTGAAAACCGTTTAATCAAGAATTTTTATTCTTGATTATTTAGAGGTTGAAAATAAAAAACAAAGAAATGGAAAACCCATTCGGAATTTTGGCTGACTCACCCACACCTGTTTATGAATATAATCCCGTGGAAGCATCATCTCGTAGCCGCCAGGCCCCTATTAATCCTGCCTATATTTTTCAAGCGGTTAAGCGTGGTGATGCAAGTGTAGTCGAAAAGGCCCTAATCCATGGGGCATCCCCTGATACTATTTATCGGGGAAATACCATTTTAAATCATGCTATCTATTACAACCATAAAAGAATCGTCAAGTTATTAATCAATCATGGTGCAACTCCGTCGTTAAAAAGCCCTAAATATAATATGGATGCATATGAGGAGGCCAAGACTAAAAAGGAAATCTTGGATGTATTGGCTCAACAAAAATAAATTAAAAATAAATTTATATAACAAATGCAGCGATACACACTCCTATTCACAGACGCTATCGGAAAGACTTCTGTGTTGAATTTTCGCGATAAAAAACTCACAGTCCAAGAACGTATGAAAGAACAAGTTTCTACATTGAAAGAAACTTTGACCAATGAAACCACCCGCGTAGAAACCCTTGATGCTGACACCAGCATGAGTGTTTATACTGTAACCGTGTTGCACGGTTGGGTCTACAACTCGGTTCAGCGGGTTTTTTACGGCACCTTTCAAGTTGTACCTCTTATTGATACGGTCGAACCCGTTGAAGCCCCGACCGAAACAACCACAACCGAGGAACCAGCCAAGCCCAAAAATGCCCATGCCGAAGTATTGCTGGAACTCTCCAAAAAATTAAAGGCCCGTCGGTTGGCTAATATCCCTTATGCCCCACCCCTCCCTCCTCTTAATCGCGTATACAAACCGGTTCAGGCCGACCGCGAAGAACTTGTCAACCGTTTGGCTCAACGCCGCCGCCAGATTGAGGGTTATTAATTAAGATATAATTATATCTTAATTTACATATTTATATACTTCATTAAAGGGGATCAAAGCAGCATAATAATTAGCAATTTCGCCATCGATGATTTCTTGCTCTGACTTGCACAGAGTATATCCGCCGCAATCACACGACAGAGTAAATTGTAATTCATCAACTTTAATAGTGGTAATCCCGTTTGATCTTTCCACATCAATGTTGCTTTTAGGGATATTTATAGGCTTGATTTCAATATCCGCCAATGCTTTTTGCAAAAATCTATATAATCGTATTATGGAACGATATTCACACGAGCATAACTGTGACTGTTACATGTGTATGAGTAATAGGATATTAAAGTCAAATAAAGAAAAAAAGGGCGATGAAGACAGCAGGTCTAAATATCGTGCTATCTATATTTCGCAGATTAAAGATAAAATATAACCCATAATTATAGGTTATCTATTACGCTGAAGAATACAATATAAGACCTATAATAAAAAGAATAAAAGCGATAAACAACCCAACTAATATTATTTCACCTCCACCCCCTGAAGATCCGCCTAACGCTGCTAGAGAAACACCACCAATAAACAACCCAATTCCCGCTATGATGGACCCTGTATCAGCTAAAGCACCTGTTTTCTTTTTATCTTCGTCGTCACTCATTTATTAATTTAATGTTTTTTCTAATAAAAATTGTTGAATTAAGGTTTTTGCGTGTGGTCCAAGAGTATTTTTATATCCCATATCCTCGTATTTTGTATATATAAACTCGGGTACTCCTGGTACCTTGGCTAAAAAGTCCAAGCTGGCAGTTTGATTATTAGCTATCGCCGAATCCACCGCAAGAAACCCAAAATTTGCCGGGTCCGCGCCGGCCTTTATTAAATCCTGTGCGAAAGCAACGTTACCTCGCGCGCACGCCTGGTTGAATAATAAATCATAGTCAGGCAACAATTCGAAATCCAGCATGCCGCGATTATAAAGGCGAAAACACGTGTCGTAGTCCATTTATAAGTACCCTAAAATATAAGCTGTTTAGGATATTACATTCATTTTGCTAGGGGGTCCGGGGGAGCTGCGTTCCCCCGAAATTGATTTACCCCAAAGGACAAACGTGAAAACTGATTTTAAAATTTCACCCTAGGATTCAATACCAAAAAGTTAATAACAATGGCTGCTACTACCTGGAATTCTTTTACCGCTCTCTTTGCTGAAAACTTTCCCCTTTTTAAGGGCCCCAAGCTCATGGGTATTGCTTCTCCTTATTGGCAGCAATGCAAAGGTGCCGTTGATATCAGCTTTGATCGCTACGGTATTACCGCCGATGGCGAGTATATCTCCATCATCCCGCGTCCGGTCGAGTTGCCTGTTCCTGTATTTAACGAGCAGGAGGTCCCCATTGGCTTCTTCCCGAAGAAAAAGAGCTATGTAGTACCCACCCAGACTCAGGTTTGCACGGCCATTTTTGATAAGCTCCCTACCCCCCAGCCCGTTGCCACCCAACCCCAACCTGAAAAACGTGGTCCGAATCCCTATACAATGTATGTGAAATCTCACAAAGATCGTACTAGTGATATGAAGGCCGCTATTAATGCGTGGAAGTATGTCAATAAATCAACCCGGGCTCGATACCGCGACATTATCGAAAACGGCGAATGGTTGGCCTTTTACCGGTTTCTTCCTTTTACCCGGAAGCTCGGTCTTACTCCGTTTCAACACCTTTCGGAATTTGAAATGCTTTCTCCCGCTTTAAAGAATGCTTTGAATAAAGAATATTAATTGTTTAACTAAAAAATATAACCTAATTGGGTTATATTTTACACTTACATATGAATACCATCACGCCCACGGTTGGAGGTAAATCGAAACTTTTGCGGCAACATATCGCGCGCTGTGCCTGGGTTGGAAGCACCCGCATGAATATCTTCTTCAGGCATTGTTTTAATCATACGGTCAAAGGTATCGGGGACGTCCGGGGCAAGATCAACCTTATATTCCGGTTCGCTAACGGCGGTAAGGCCGTAATAATCGTATTGACGAAGCCCGCGCGGGTCGGCTATTGAAGTGTCTTCGGCGCGGATTTGGTATTGGTTGGTACGATCTCCCGTCAACCGCGAATCCACCAGCAAGTCATCGCGATGATAGTGTTTATTCATTTCGATTTCACGCTGACGCGAGCTTCCATCCAGGCGGTAATCAGTGGAATAACCAGCTTGGCGGCGAATGTCCGATTCTGGGATATGAGTCATGCGCTCGTCTGGGTTGAATTTACCGGCTGCCGAGTGGGATTGCGTACGATAGTCGGTTTCTTGACGGGCTTGCAATTGAAAGAATTCACGGCGTGGCAATAATAAATCCGGGTTGATTTTGCCCGGTTCAGTCTTGAATGTCCCTTCCATAGATTTCTTGGCATTGAGTTCTTGCGCATCACGCATTCGCTGGGTGACTTTAGGGTCGCGTAAATCTGCTGTGGTTCGCCAAACTTCAGCCAACCCGTGCGCGCCGGAATCCTGCTGACCCGCGCTGACGTGGCGTGACGTCACCTCGCGCCGTTTTACCCGTTTCACGCTATCTGCTTTTGCGGCATCACCATTGTTTTTATTGGCCGCGAGAGGATCGATTTTTGTAGTATTAACAGTGGTTGCGTCTCGGCTAGCCAACATACGCTTATTACTAACTAATTTAGAAAGATGAGCGGTCGACGCAGAGGCGACTTCCGAGTGCAATGGTGTAACCAAAGTCTGGGTGTCTTGCCGGCGGCGCAAACGGTGCACGGGCGTATAACGCTGTGCAGGCGCAAGATCGATATCATAGCTGGGGTTGATACCTGAAGGCATGCTAAAAGGTTCACGTTTTTGCTGATTTTCAGGTTGATCCTTGATTGAAAGATGACCGAAATCATAAATGAAACGATCCAATTTTCCGACGCGCCCTGTCGATTTAAACCCGCCGAACGGGTTCATTCCTTTTGGTTGACGAAAAGTAATTTGTTTTTCGAGATCAAACCCAAGTTTCATGGCTTCCTGTGCATCAATTTTCCGGTCACCACTCCCGTCCAAGGCAGTGGCTTGAGGTGCAGTACGGTAACGCTCGGGTTGCTCTCCGCTGATGACTGGATATTGGGGAGTTACCAGGGTAGATAAATTACGAGGATTGCGATTAAAATTATAAGCCTGCAACATTTATGAAATAAATAAATTATTAAACTATAAATAAATGTTTATTCTAGTCGGAGATTCCCTTTTACCGCTCGTCGACAAACAAATCGAGTGCTTGCAAAAATCATTCACCGAGCAAGAACTAATAAACTACCTGAATGCTAGCTTTACTCAAATAAATTGCTTTAAACAAGCACGCATCGACATTCCACGAATGAAGATTATAGTTAACGGTAAAAACGTTCGCAACATCAAAGGCTTGCTCCGGTACAAGAAAAATGCCCACTTTAAATTACTTATACAATGCTGCACTCAGGCTTTGATTTCTTATCCATATAATTTCTTGTGTTATTCTCTCAGTAATCACTCTATTGTCGAATGCGCACCACAAAAAGGGGCTGTGATAGTCATCAAAGTTTCAAAAAAATCCTTCAAAGTAGACCTGATTAAAAGGATGCGCGTGGTTGAACCACAG
>Ga0070727_10001600_pt1 | contig 23618 bp, 25 predicted proteins | sample tdAd472_FD_66722 | JGI IMG/M metagenome (GOLD analysis project Ga0070727, IMG submission 66722) | Marine sediment microbial communities from the Atlantic coast under amendment with organic carbon and nitrate - tdAd47.2 | ecosystem: Environmental > Aquatic > Marine > Coastal > Sediment | place...
ACCGCTGAAGGCATCCGGCCTAACAGTGCCGAAACCTCGGTGCCCGCCAGGGTATAACGATAGATGTTATCGATAAACAGCAGCACGTCGCGACCTTCGTCACGGAAAAACTCGGCCATGGTCAACCCGGTCAGTGCCACACGCAAACGGTTGCCGGGGGGCTCATTCATCTGCCCGTATACCAGGGCGACCTTATCGAGCACATTGCTCTCTTTCATTTCGTAATAGAAGTCATTCCCTTCTCGGGTACGTTCGCCAACACCGGCGAACACCGAGTAACCGCTGTGTTCACTCGCGATGTTTCGGATCAGCTCCATCATGTTGACGGTCTTACCGACGCCGGCACCACCAAACAGGCCAACCTTGCCACCTTTTGCAAAGGGGCAGATCAGGTCAATAACTTTAATTCCGGTTTCCAGCAACTCGGTGGCCGGTGACAAGTCAGCGTAAGCGGGTGCTTCACGATGGATACCCCAGCGCTCCTGCTCACCTATTTCGCCCTGCTCATCAATCGGATTGCCGAGAACGTCCATGATTCGACCCAGGGTCTGTGTACCAACCGGGACCTGAATGGCCGCACCGGTATTTTCGGCTACCATGCCCCGCTTTGCGCCGTCAGTACTACCCATGGCGATTGCTCGCACTACGCCATCACCAAGCTGATGCTGAACTTCCAGTGTCAGGTTCATGTCGCTTATCAGCAGGGCGTCGTAGACGCTGGGTACCTGGTCGTGGGCAAATTCCACGTCCACAACCGGGCCGATGACCTGTACTACCTTTCCGCTATCCATTCTTATTCAATCCTCGGATTCGTACGTTCGCGAATAATCTCATTTTGTGCCTAAATTTCGGCTAAACCGCTGCAGCACCCGCCACAATTTCAGACAGCTCCTGAGTAATAGCCGCCTGGCGCGCTTTGTTGTAAATCAACTGTAGCTCGTCGATCAGGTCTGCCGCGTTATCGGACGCCGCCTTCATTGCCACCATTCTGGCTGCCTGTTCGCACGCTATATTTTCCACCACGGCCTGGTAAACAAAGGCTTCGAGATACCGAACCAGAAGGGCGCTTAGTACTTCTTCGCCCGCTGGTTCATAGAGGTAATCCCAATGATGGTTGGCGGAACGTTCGATCTCTCCACGGCTAATCGGCACCAGCTGCTCGATTACCGGCTGCTGAGTCATGGTGTTTACAAATTCGTTATAGCCGATGTGCAGCTCGTCAATCTGACCCGATTCATGCCGGTCGAGCATCACTTTAATAAAACCAAGCAGCTGCTCCAGAGAAGGTGCGTCACCAATGTGCGACACCTCACTGACAATGTTGCCGCCCACCCGTTTAAAATAGCCGGTAGCTTTGGAGCCAATCAGGGCGATATCAAACTCAACATCGTCGCCCTGCCATTTTTTGAGCTGTGTCAGCACCGTCTTAAACAGGTTACTGTTCAGGCCGCCACAAAGCCCTCGGTCCGTGGACACCACGATGACACCCACCCGTTTCACCGGCCGCTCTTCCATAAATGGATGAGAGAATTCCGAATTGGCCTGGGCGAGGTTACCTATAACCGAGCGAATCTTATTGGCGTAGGGTCGACTGGCCAGACCGCGCTCGATCGCCTTGCGCATCTTACTGGCAGCGACCATTTCCATCGCTTTGGTAATTTTTTGCGTATTCTGGACACTACCGATCTTGGTCCGAATTTCTTTTGCTGCGGCCATAGCTAATCAACCAATCCGATCAAGCGACAAAGTTGGCTGCGAAAGCGTCCAGAAACGCCTTGAATTTCGCTTCGATATCCTTATCCCAGTTGCCACTCTCGTTAACCGAGTCGCGCAGCTCTTTCTGCTCACTGGCAAACTGGCTGAGAAGTTCCTGTTCAAAGCGACCCACCTGATCCAGCGGCAGGTCATCAAGATAGCCTTCACTAACCGCGAACAGGGACATCCCCTGATCAGCAATACTCAAGGGCCGATACTGGGGCTGAATCATCAGCTGGGTTACTTTCTGACCACGTTGTAATTGAGCGCGGGTAGTTTCATCAAGGTCGGATGCGAACTGGGCAAACGCCGCGAGCTCACGATACTGCGCCAGACTCAGACGAACACCGCCGCCGAGCTTTTTAACAATCTTGGTCTGCGCTGCTCCGCCTACACGTGATACCGACAGGCCAGCGTTGATTGCAGGACGAATACCCGCATTGAACAGATCAGTTTCCAGGAAGATCTGACCGTCGGTGATCGAAATCACATTGGTCGGCACGAAGGCCGAGACATCACCCGCCTGAGTTTCAATGATCGGTAGTGCGGTCAGTGAACCCGTCTTACCTTTTACTTCACCGTTGGTAACCCGCTCTACATACTCGGCGTTGACCCGAGCAGAACGTTCCAGTAACCGTGAATGCAAATAGAAAACATCGCCAGGATAGGCTTCACGGCCTGGGGGCCGTCGGAGCAACAGCGAAATCTGTCGATAGGCCCAGGCTTGCTTGGTCAAATCATCGTAAATGATCAGCGCATCTTCACCCCGGTCGCGAAAGTATTCGCCCATGGAGCAGCCTGCATAAGGCGCGATAAACTGCTGAGCCGCAGGATCCGATGCGGTCGCCGCAACAACGATGGTATGTTCCATGGCGCCGTGCTCTTCGAGCACCCGTACCACGTTGGCAATCGAAGACGCTTTCTGGCCAATAGCGACATAAACACATTTTATGCCAGTGCCCTTCTGATTAATGATCGCATCAATAGCAACGGCTGTTTTGCCGGTTTGACGATCGCCGATAATCAGCTCGCGCTGGCCGCGGCCTACTGGCACCATGGCGTCGATTGATTTCAGGCCGGTCTGGACTGGCTGGTCTACCGATTGACGACTAATAACACCCGGCGCAACTTTTTCCACCGGCGAGGTGGCCGTGCATTCGACGGCGCCCTTGCCATCAATGGGCTCACCAAGCGCGTTAACCACCCGCCCCAGCAATTCCGGGCCGACTGGAACCTCCAGAATACGGCCGGTGCAACGCACGGTGTCACCTTCTTTAAGGTGCTGATAACCACCGAGCACGACGACACCGACGGAGTCTCGCTCGAGATTCATTGCCATGCCGAAGGTGTTACCGGGCAGCTCGAGCATTTCACCCTGCATCACCTCGCCGAGACCGTGCACACGGACAATCCCGTCAGTGAGACTAACGATCGTACCCTCAGTCCTGGCCTGGGTCTCAACCTGAAGATCGCCGATCCGTTGTTCGATCAGGTTACTGATTTCAGATGCATTTAGTTGCATTGCTAAGAATTCCTGAGTGTTATTGCTGGAGGGTTGCAGCTAACTGCTGCAGACGGCCCTTAACTGACCCGTCGATGACCTGATCACCGACACGAATCACGGCGCCACCAAGCAAGGTTTCATCAATAGATACCGCCACCGAAACTTGCCGATCTAAACGCCTGGCAAGCGATTTCTGGATTAATTCACGCTGCGGTTCAGCCATCGGCTGCGCCGCTTCAATCACCACATCGATCGTGTTCTGAGCATCCTGGTAGAGGCGCTCATAAAGCTCGGCTATTTCCGGCAACAGCCCGATACGGCCTTCAGTTTCAAGCAACTCTAAAAAGTTGGTCATGCTCTGCGCATCAACCGATGCGATTTCAGCAACCACGCTGGCAATGGTGCCGGGGGCCACGTGGGGATTGCCCAGTAAGGGTTTCACCAACTCATGTTTAGCCACTTGTGCACCAATCGCCAGCATCGCAGACCAGGCGGACAGATTGTCTTCCTGGCGCGCGTAGGCAAATGCAGCGTTGGCATAAGGTCGGGCGATGGTGTTACGTTCAGCCACGACGAACCCTACAGCTGGCCAGCGAGTTCATTGAGCATCTGCTCATGACTCGCGGCATCGATTTCACGGGCTAAAATTTTCTCTGCGCCGGCAAGCGCCAGAGCGGCCACTTCGCCTCGTAGTTTGTCACGGGCAGCGTTGCTTTCCTGCTCAATCTGGGCACGAGCAGCTTCAAGCATGCGCTCACCCTCAGCAACTGCCGTGTCTTTTGCCTCTACGACCATATCGTTGCTGCGTTTCTGAGCCTGGGCGACCAGATCCGCCGCCTCGGTGCGAGCTGCAAGCATCGCTGCTTCCACCTGCTTCTCGGCGTCAGCCTGAGCTTCCTGGCCTTTTTCTGCTGCAGCAAGACCGTCAGCGATTCGCTTTGTCCGCTCGTTCATCGCTGCAGTGAGCGGTGGCCAGACGAACTTCATCGTGAACAGGACGAACAGGGTAAAAGTTATCAGCTGCCCGACAAGAGTTAAATTAACGCCCACGCGTATTACTCCGGTTTTTCAAGTTGATGTGCCAGCTCTTGGAGAAGTTGATGGCGACGAGCGTCAGTGCTCGGCTACCTGCTCAACAACCGGAGCAGCGTTGCCAGCTTCAATCACCGGGTTGATCAGTGGGTTTGCAAACATCAGCAATAGACCCATGGCCACGCCAATGATACTCACCGCATCAAGCAGACCGGCAATGATGAACATGCGGGTTTGCAACATACCGGCCATTTCTGGTTGACGCGCTGCGCCTTCGAGAAATTTGCCGCCCAGCAGACCGAAACCGATAGCAGTACCCAGCGCGGCCAGACCAAAAATCAAACCAATCGTCAGCGCGGTGCCAGACTGAACCTCAGCGATCAACGCTTCCATAATTACTCCTTGAGTGCTTTTTAAGTGATGTTAAAAACAGGGTGGTTACTAAAAAACTAATGCTCTTCATAAGCCAGACTGAGGTAAACCACAGTCAGGGTCATAAAAATAAAAGCCTGCAGGGTGATTACCAGAATATGGTAAATCGCCCACCCCAGACCGGGTACCCACTGCGCCCACCAGGGCAACAGCGCGATGAGGATAAAAATGAGTTCGCCAGCGTAAAGGTTGCCAAACAGCCGCAGCGACAGAGACAGTGGTTTTGCCAGCAACTCCACAATATTCAGCAACACGTTGGCCGGCACCAGCAGCGGAAAACTGCCAAAGGGATGGAACAGCATTTCTTTGGCAAAGCCGCCCCAGCCCTTACCTTTAACGCTGTAAACCAGAATCAGGAAGAACACGGACAGCGACAGGGCGAAAGTAGCGCTCATGTCTGCCGCCGGCACCACCCGCAAGTACTCTAATCCAAACCAGGTACCCATAATCGGCAACAGATCCACCGGCACCAGATCCATCAGATTCCACAGAAAAGTCCAGACAAAAATGGTCAGGGCTAGCGGTGCTACAAACTCCCGCGGACCGTGGAAACTCTCTTTCACCGACGTATCGATGAACTCAACAATCACTTCGACGAAATTTTGTAATTTCCCCGGAACGCCACTGGTGGCCCGCCTGGCCGCCAGACCAAAAACGGTTATAAACACCAGGCCAAGCAGCGTAGAGAAAAAGAGGGTGTCGAGATTCAACGCCATCATTCCCTCGCCTGACTGCAGGAAAGTAAGATGATGGTTTACATATTCAGCTGGCGAGGATGCCGCAATAATCATTCTGATAGTCGCCTGTAATTCCGTCTGTATCCGTAAGTTTTCGTTACTGGTTTTACTTTATTAATACTGAATAGCAATTGCTTTTTAACGACGTCAGCCGCCATTATTACCGCCTGCGGGGTACCCCATTCGGGTACCACAACAGGGCCAGCCAATGCACTACAAGGCTAACCATGAAACCAACCACCAGAGCGACGAAATATTCCGCTGCGTACCGTGCTGCGCCCCCAAACAGCAGCACAACCCAGACCCATTTCATCGCTTCTGCGCGGAACAGCGAGCTCAACATTCGCTCGGGCTGCTCCTGTGGCGACACTGCAAAAAACCTTAACGCCACATAAACACTTAAAAAAGCAGCGATCAATCCGCCCGCAAGCGCGGCAATTGCATCCCCGCGACCCTCGCGGACAAAAAAAAAGCACCACTAATAAAAGCCAATGCTATCTGCCAGCGGGCCATGCGGAGCGCCACACTCCATGCAAGACTATTTTCGCCAGGTTTTTCTGTCCGGGGCATTGATAACCTTCGGCCCAGCAGCCATCCGGCTACTTTGAGATTCACCCATTGGGCAAAGGCCGCGCATTATACGAGCAGGGGCCACTGGTCGCAAGATATAATGCTGATTCCTCTCCTGCCTGAAACCAAACAGCGGGTATACAGCCTTCGCACGCCACCAACCACCCGAATAACCGCGGGAATATCATCGCCGCGAGAACCGGCCTGGTCAGGGACGGCGCATCACCCAGGGCTGGACCTCTGGAAATTTCTGCCGAATGGACTGATTAAACGCGCTCGCGTCGGTGGCAGTAAGAAACCCGACGACCTGCAGACGCTGCCAGCGAACACCGCTAACATCAACATCATCAATGCTTACGGCGTAACCCTTTCGCTGAAAATCAGCTAACAGAGAGGTAGCGTAATCTACGCGCTCCATCGATGCCAGATTAACCACGAAAGGCCCGTCACCGGCGACCACGCCGCCGCCATAATCGAGTCGTGTTTCCTTTGCCCAGCGCTGCAAATCGGCAGGATTCACTGAATTGACCTCCCCGTCGACCGCTCCAGCGGGAACATTATAAATAGTCTGCGGAGCAGCCATGGTCAAAGTCGGGGCGCCCTGCCGGTCCACCGAAATTTCGCCCTCAATAAGCACCACGAAGTCGCCTTTGGGATCAGCCTTGCCCCAAACGTCGGTCCCGCGGATGCCAATGGTTGCCATTTCACCGACCGAGATATCAATCGCACGCTGTCGACCAAGCCCTGCCGCCGTAGTGGTGAATCTAAAGGCACCTTTTAAAACACCCAAAACACCGCGGAAGAGACCTTCGGCAGAGGACTCGGCTGACCCAGGGTCGTCGGCCGATACCATTTTTGCCTCTGCCTCCATCGATAACTGCCGGAAGTGAATGCTGGCGCTGCTGCCAATTTCTACATCACTCCCATCAGCAAATCGTAGCAACAGTTTTCCGGTATCAGAGGTAACCAGCTGATCTCCGCTAAGCAGCCCCATGGCTGGGTAAACGGGCAAACGGACCCCCGCTCGTTCTACCCAGGTGGGTTGCTGCAACCGTTGCACGCTTGCAAGTGGCTCAGCTCTCGCTTCTGCCGCGATACCAGGAACGAAACCAGATGCCCACCCAATCAACAGGACTTTAAACCAGATTTTCATATCACTCTCCTCACGCGTCCCGTCGACCGCCAGCCGGAAGGCCAGAATAAAATTTCCGATGCCCGCCACCTCGTACACCGAATGGCGGAGGTTATAACCGGTACGCTTTACCCGGGCACCGGTTTTAGAGGGCGACTAGTCCAGGGATCAACGCCGCTTTACGATAAAGCGCTATCACTTCATTGCTGCTGGCCACCAGCTGCCTGCTACTGAGACTAACGTATTTGCCGGTCCGGGATTCTCGCTGACTGACGGACTGGAGCGGAAAAAGCTGCAACGCCTGATCCAGCTGACCAGCAGGAACAATAAATTTATAGAGATATTCAGACGGCCAAACCGTCTGTTCATCGAGCAGCTCGGCCAGGCGCTGCAATCGCCTGTCATCGAGCCCTTGAGAGGTTTTCTGGGTCTGCCCAGCCATCACAACATCTGCCGAAAAATTAGGGTAAAGTAACTTCGTTAGCCAGCTAAACTACGGGCTAATTTAACAAACCATAAATGAAGGGAGGAAATGATGGAGATTTCATGGTGGCATATTTTAATCGGCTTCTTTTTCAGCAACGGCATGCCGCACTTTCTGATGGGTGTCGCTGGGAAAAAATTCCGCTCCCCCCTCGGAGCAAACTCATCGACACAGGTCAATGTAGTCTGGGGCATTATTAATTTTATTCTGGGAACAGCAGGCGTGATTTACCTGGGCGCGACAGGCCAGTGGTATGGATTTTTAATTGGTTTCTGGCTGGTGGTCGCCATGTTCGGTTTTGGCATGAATCACTTCAAGGGCGAAGATTTCTAACCCCACATTGAGAACTGCCAATTTAAAAAAGGCCGTGGTTTGCATAAACCACGGCCTTTTTTCGGGTCCGGCTTAACTGCGCGCCTTCTGCACTAGCCGCATTTTGAATCACCACAGCTCAGGCAGGTCATACAACCGTCCATCAAAATCACTGCCTTGGTACTGCACTTCCCACACAAACTGGAGCCAGCAGGATAGCTGGAGTCGGCACCCGCCTCACCAGTCTGCTGCCGAGATTCATACTCGGCCCGTTTCTCGCCAATAATTTCCTGCTGGACCGCGCTCAGCTCCTCGTCCTGGATCATCCCTATCATTTTAAGATGGGACTCAATCGCGTCGCCAATGTCGGCGACTAACGAGGGCGTGTAAACGCCGCCGGGTTTGAAATAGCCACCTTTAGGGTCAAACACTGAATGCAACTCTTCTACCAGGAAGGTGACGTCACCGCCCTTGCGAAACACCGCCGAGATAATCCGCGTGAGGGCTACGATCCACTGAAAGTGATCCATGTTTTTCGAGTTAATAAAGATCTCGAACGGCCGTCGTAATTCGTGATCGGTACCGGCGTTAAGAATGACGTCGTTGATTGTGACGTAGAGAGCGTGCTCGGATAGCGGGGTTTTAATTTTATACGTGACCCCATGCAAATTCTCCGGGCGCTCAAGCTTTTCGTGCATCTGAATCACATCAGCACTTTTTCTGGCCTCCACCGCCGTTGCCTGCTCTTCAGCGGAAACCACGGTGTAGGCGGTTATGGGGGTATCTATTTTTATCGCCATCGCTAAACCTCATCAAACCAGAACTTAAATCGGAACTAGAACTTGCCGTAATAACCTTCTTTTAAGGCATCAAACAGATTGGCCGCCGTGTGAATTTCGCCATCGTATTCAATCTCTTCGTTACCCTGCGCTTCAACAAAATTACCGTCTTCCAGTTCGAAACGGTAGGTGGTGTTTTCAAGGTCTTTTTCCTTGACGAGCACGCCCTGGAAAGCCTCCGGGTTAAAACGAAAAGTAGTGCAGCCTTTCAGCCCCTTTTCGTAGGCATACATATAAATATCCTTGAAATCCTCAAAGGGGTAATCAGTCGGCACGTTGGCGGTCTTTGAAATCGACGAATCGATCCATTTCTGCGCCGCTGCCTGCACATCCACGTGCTGCATCGGTGTCACGTCATCCGCAGAAATAAAATAATCGGGCAGTTGTTGGGCCGGATCCTCTGAATACGGCATTGCATCGCCATTCACGAGCTGTCGATAGGCCAGCAACTCAAATGAAAATACGTCGACTTTCTCTTTCGTTTTACGACCTTCTCGAATGACGTTACGTGAATAGTGATGAGCAAAACTGGGCTCTATCCCGTTGCTTGCATTATTCGCGAGACTCAGCGAAATAGTCCCCGTCGGGGCAATCGAACTATGATGGGTGAAACGAGCGCCCACCTCAGCAAACCGCTCCGTCAATTCCTTATCGAACTGTTGCATGTAACGGCTGTAACGCCCAATCAGCACTTTGCCTTCTACCTGATCACCGACCTTAAAGCCGTCAGCCACCATCTCCGGGCGCGCCGTTAGCATCGCCTCGTCGAGGGTGAAAAGCTCGTTCATAATCGGCGCCGGGCCTTTCTCTTCTGCCAGATCGATTCCCGTCTGCCAGCCCACCTGAGCCATCTCCCGGGCTATTTTCTCGGTAATTTCCAGCGACTCAGCCGATCCGTAGCGGACTTTCATCATCGCCAGAGAGGACCCCAGCCCCAGAAAACCCATACCGTGACGACGCTTTCGCTCAATTTCGGCGCGCTGCTCGGGCAGCGGCAGACCATTAATTTCAACGACGTTATCGAGCATGCGGGTAAATACCGCCACCACTTCCCGGTAGCGCGGCCAGTCAAATCGTGCCTGGTCAGTAAAGGGGTCGAGTACAAATTTTGTCAGGTTAATGGAGCCAAGCAGACAGGCTCCGTATGGCGGCAGGGGCTGCTCACCGCAAGGGTTGGTCGCCCGAATATTTTCGCAAAACCAGTTATTGTTCATCTCATTAACCTTATCAATGAGAATAAAACCCGGCTCTGCATAGTCATAGGTAGAAGTCATGATGGCATTCCAGAGCCGCCGGGCAGGCAGCTCCTGAAATTTCTCGTCGCCAAACTTCAACTGCCACGTTCCGTCAGCCTTGACTGCTTCAATAAATTCTTCAGTGATTAAACAACTGAGATTGAACTGCCGCAGGCGGCCATCCTCTCGCTTGGCACGGATAAAATCGACGATATCCGGATGAGAAATATCAAAGGTCGCCATCTGCGCACCACGTCGGCCACCAGCAGAGGAGATGGTGAAACACATACGATCATATATATCCATAAAGGACAGCGGCCCTGAGGTATTTGCCCCGGCTCCGGCCACATAGGCGCCTTTAGGACGCAAGCTGGAAAATTCGTAACCGATCCCGCAACCCGCCTTGAGCGTCATCCCGGCTTCCTGCACTTTTTCGAGGATGCCGTTCATCGAATCGTTAATCTCACCAGAAACCGTACAATTGATGGTCGAGGTCGCTGGTTTATGCTCTCGCGCACCCGCATTCGACAAAATACGACCCGCCGGCAGCGCCCCCTGCTCCAGCGCCCAGATAAATTTCTCCCGCCAGAATGCCCTCAATTCATCCGTCGCTTCCACATCAGCCAGGGCCTCTGCAACTCGACTATGGGTTATCGACAGATCCGCATCGACAGGGTCACCGTTTTTATCCTTAAGCCGGTACTTGCTATCCCAGATATCTACCGACGTTGGTTGTAGCGGAATTTCGATCGTATCCGCTACTGCCGTTACCGCGTGCAACTCTGCCATGTCTTACCCCTTGAATCGATTATCAGTTACGTATCTTGGTAACCAACACCGTCTTTATGCGGTGCTTAGCTAAGGGCATCAACTGCCCAGGTAGGGAGAGGTGCCTAAAAAAGCTGCGACCGCCTTTGGCCATCCAAACTCCCAAAAAAAAATCATTCGCGCTTCGCCTCTCCAGGGCCTCCAGCCCACCTCGTGACCTGAAGGCTCTACAGGCGGCGTCCAGCCCTCTGACAACCGCGGGTGGTTAGGGCGGGAAATCGTAGCGAACCCACACTAACGTTAAATCCTTCAACTACTAGATATTGTGGTTAAAGAAATCGTGCGCTGCGCGAGAAAGATTATTGACGGGTTACATGGTTTTAACAATAACTTTATCAATGTTTTAATAAAATTATTAATTATTTGTTTGTTTTTCAATAACTTGAAAATAATTCACCGGTTACTATAGCGGGTCCGCACACGCCCACTGAACAGCCCTTTAGCAAAACTTAATGACCGCCCCCTAAACACTACATCTTGTGGATATGTGCATAAGTCGAACAGGCTGTTACCGGCAAGGGTTTAGACAGGAAATAGCAGTGGATAAGTTGAAGTTTGAACAGGGGGCACCCCACTAACCCCAGAAAGGATGCTCGGCTCACTCCGGCAATATCTGCCTAAAATCCTCGACCGCCGAATAATCACCGGTATCCACCGGGCCGTTGCCTGAGTCTGGCCGAGCAACTGCCAGCAGGTACCGAACGCCCCATTCCGCAGCAGTGTCTAACACGCTGATATTGTCATCAACCAGCAGGGTCCGCGCGGGGTCAAAAGGCTCCAGATCGTGCAATACCTGCCAGAATCCCTGCTGCTCTTTCGCATAACCAGTATCGTGGGCGCAGATGACCCGGTCGAGATGGAGGGTCAGGTTGGTTTGACTAATCTTGAAATCGATACCGTCCTGATGGGAGTTAGTCACTAACACGGTACGAGTCCCGCGCAATTGCAACATTTTCAGGAAAAGCTGGGCATTGGGTCGCCACTGAAGCAGGTGAGCCAGCTCGGTATTAAGTTTTGCCACGTCAAGTTTTAGCACCTCACTCCAGTGGTCGAGGCAATAAAATTCGAGAGTCCCCTGACGAGCCTGGGTCATATCCAGAATGGCGGCTCTGGCCTCCTCAATGGAAAGCCCCTCCCGAGCGCCAAACACCCCCGGCAGGTGGTGCAACCAGAACTGGTTGTCATAATGAAGGTCAAGCAGCGTGCCATCCATGTCCAGCAATACTGTGTCGATCGCGTCCCACTCAACCATCTATACCTGCTCCGATAACTCCATCAACCGATTACTCACCTCTACTTTGGTCGTGCCACTGACCTCTAGCAACAGCACCTTCTGACGGTGCGTTTGACCCTTAACAATCTGAATCCGGCCCGGTGCTACCCGCAGTCGCTTACCCAGCAATTTGCGGAGCTTGTTATTGGCAGCCCCGCCTACCGGCGGTGCCGTCAGACGCACCTGTAGACGGTCATTGCATACGCCCTCAAATCGGTCGCGACTGCCTCCTGGTTTAACCTGGACCTGGAGGCTCAGCCCATGGCTCTCGCTACGAAAAAACACAATAATTGAAGTCAGTCAAATCAATTCAAAGCAGGCGCCGGCCTAAATCCATCAACGGAGCCACCAGCAGTATCTTGCCCAGTTGCAGCAAAATAAAAGCGGCAAAGACCGACAGATCAAACATGCCCATCGGCGGAATTGCGCGGCGAAGCGGCCGCAGCAGAGGCCCGCAAAGCTGGCTAACCACCCCCAGTAACGCAGAGTAGCCACCGCCACCGACCCAGCTCGAGATCACCAGGATCAACAGCAGCACCATGTAAAAATTGATCGCCAGGTTGAGTAGTTCCGCTCCGCTACTGACCAGGAGTCCGACAGGCGCCGGGAAATACCCGCGCAGGCCATACAGAATAACCATTTCCAGGACCTGTAACGCTAACATCAACACCAGGCAGGAAGTATCCACACGACCAATCGATGGTATGACTCGGCGCATTGGCCTTAACAGGGGCTGGGTCGCACTCACCACAAACTGCGACACCGGGTTATGAAAATCTGCGCGGACCTGCTGCAGCAGAAACCTTGCCATAACAACGGCAATATAAAGCCCGAAAAAAGTTTTTACCAAAAACTCTACTGCCTGTAGCCCGTAGCTCCCACCCAAAACCGTTATCTCCTTTGGAATTTCTTTGTTACCGTTTTCTAACCGGTCACGCTACTCATTGATCACAGGATAGCCCAGGGCCATCAGCTGCCTAATTCCTGCGCCAGTTCACCGGCCCGCCGGTGGGCTGCTCGCAACGCCTGATCAAATAGATCACCGACATCCAGCGCCTGCATCACTTCCAGGGCTGCGGCAGTCGTGCCTCCGGGGGAAGTAACCTGCTGGCGTAATTGCGCGACAGAATATTCACTCTGGATCGCCAGCTCCGCTGCCCCGGCAGCGGTAGCCAGTGTTAACCGGGTCGACTGCTCAGCAGTAAGACCAAGCGACTGACCCGCTTCGACCATCGCCTCCATCACCCGAAAAAAATAGGCGGGCCCACTGCCAGACACGGCGGTCACCGCATCTAACAGAGACTCATCATCAACCCATAAAGTTTCGCCCACGGCATCCATGATCTGCTCTGCCAGTCTATGTTGGGATTCGGTAACCGAACCATTGGCGAACAGCGCCGTAATGCCTTTACCCACCAGCGCCGGGGTATTGGGCATCGTCCGCACCAGGGCTGCGGTATCGGTCAACCAGTTCTCGAGACTGGCCACCGGAATCCCGGCAACAATAGAGACCAGCAACGGACGACTAGCCCGCACCGTGCCCGCGATACCGGTAACCACACCCTTGATGACCTGGGGTTTAACGGCGAGCACCAGGCAATCGACCTGGCGGGCTACCTGGTCATTGTCATCGCTGACCTGGACGCCAAACTCGCTTTGTAACCGCTGTGCAGCCTCTGCAACCGGCTCGGATACCAGAATATCTGCTGCGGATTGACCGTCGGCCAGCAACCCACCGATCAACGCTCGGGCCATGTTGCCCCCACCTATAAAGCCAATTTTACTCATCGTTTCCGCCTGCTCTGTAATCAACTAAAAATAAATAAAGGGGAGGCCACCGGGTCTTTCCGACACAGCACCTAGTTGGCACTTGCCGTTGTCGCCGTTGCCTGAATCCGGGGGCCAAAGAGCCCAGTGCCTATGCGTAACAGGGTGGCCCCTTCGGCGATTGCCGCTTCCATATCGGCAGACATCCCCATCGATAGGGTGTCCAGGCCGGGCCACTCCCGAGCCAGCTGCTCTCTTAGTTGCGCTAATCGCCGATAGGGCTGACGCTGATAAGTCAGACCATCGACTGGCTCAGGAATGGTCATCAAACCTCGCAAGCGCAGACCGTCGAATCCGCTGATAACACGGGCCAGTTCCGGGAGCTGTTGCTCACTAACGCCGCCTTTATTTTCTGCACCGTCAAGATTGACCTGAATACAGACATTTAACCGACCCAGTGACCGGGGGCGCTGATCATGCAATCGCTGGGCAATCTGCGGCCGATCCACGGTGTGGACCCAGGAAAAATTACGCGCGATCTCTCGAGTTTTGTTGCGCTGAATCCGACCAATAAAATGCCAGGTCAGCAAAAGTTCTGCGCACTCCTCTATTTTAACCAACGCCTCCTGCAGATAATTTTCGGCAAACTGCCGCTGGCCGACCGCCGCACAGGCTCTGATTTCTGCGCTTGTTCGTGTCTTACTTACCGCCAATAGCTCAAGATCGCACCGGTCCCGACCGTAATGCTCCCCAAGCGTGTCGATCTGCTCTCGCAGGGCCGCATATCGTTCTACCAGGTCAGTGGCAGTTGTGGGATGGCTCATTTAGCGGTTAAATCCTCTCTGCACGGGACGTCATGCCTTGATTTAAAAATTATACCAAGCGGTTTTATCGTCAGACGCCAGCCGGTCGGACGATAACCGGGAAAAACTAAACCATATTCCAACGCCAGGGGAACAAGATGGACATCACTGAATTACTTAGTTTTAGTGTCAAGCAGGGCTCTTCCGATCTACATTTATCGGCTGATCTACCACCCATGATTCGGGTGGATGGCGATGTTAAACGGATTAACGTACCGGCGATGGACCACACCGAAGTCCACGACATGATCTACGAGATCATGAATGATAAACAGCGCAAGGATTTTGAGGAGTTCCTCGAAACTGACTTTTCGTTCGAAATACCCAATCTGGCCCGATTTCGGGTTAACGCCTTTAACCATAATCGCGGGGCCGGGGCGGTGTTTCGTACCATTCCTTCCGAGATACTCACCCTGGAACAGCTTAACGCACCGAAAATGTTCCAGGACATTGCCGACACTCCGCGTGGCGTTGTGCTGGTCACCGGGCCGACCGGTTCGGGCAAATCAACCACCCTGGCGGCCATGGTTGATCACAAAAACCGAACCGAGCAGGGCCACATTCTCACCATTGAGGACCCCATTGAATTCGTTCACGAAAGCAAAAAGTGCCTGATCAACCAGCGCGAGGTTCATCGTGACACCCTGGGCTTCAACGAAGCATTACGCTCGGCACTCCGTGAAGATCCGGACGTCATTCTGGTAGGCGAAATGCGCGATCTGGAAACGATTCGCCTGGCTCTGTCTGCTGCCGAAACCGGTCATCTGGTGTTTGGCACCCTGCATACCAGTTCTGCCGCCAAAACCATTGACCGTGTGGTGGACGTATTCCCCGCCGCCGAAAAAGATATGATTCGAGCCATGCTGTCAGAATCGCTAAAAGCGGTCATTTCCCAGACTCTGCTTAAAAAAATTGGCGGAGGTCGAGTCGCCGCCCATGAAATCATGATTGGCACGCCGGCTATCCGTAATCTGATTCGGGAGAACAAGATCGCGCAGATGTACTCCGCCATTCAAACTGGCCAGGCCTCTGGCATGCAGACGCTGGATCAATGCCTGCAAAAACTTGTCCAGAGCCGCACGGTGAGCAAGGAAGAAGCCATGAGTAAAGCTGCCAACCGCGACTCGATTAATTAATCGATCGGCAGACGTTTTTATCTTTATTAAAAAAGGGCGCCAAAAGGGCGCACAGGAGAATCATTCGATATGCAATTTGCTGACCTGCTTAAGTTAATGGTCGAAAAAAATGGATCCGACCTGTTTATTACTGCCGGGATAGCCCCCTGCATCAAAATTCACGGCACCCTGAAACCGGTTTCTAAAACAGCACTCACTCCGGATCAGGCCCGTGAGCTCTGCTACAGCATCATGACCGAGGACAAACGGGCGGAATTCGAGACCAGTCAGGAATGCAATTTCGCCATTAACCCCAAAGGCATCGGCCGTTTTCGGGTCAACGTCTTCCAGCAGCAGAGCCACACTGGCATGGTGCTGCGAAAAATAGAAACTGAAATCCCCAAAATGGATGACCTGAACCTGCCAGAGGTGATGAAGGATATTGTGATGACCAAGCGGGGCCTGGTGATCATGGTCGGCGGTACTGGATCCGGTAAATCGACCTCTCTGGCGGCAATGATTGGCCATCGCAACCATGAAAGCACCGGCCACATCATTACCGTGGAAGACCCGATCGAGTATGTACACCCCCACGACGGCTGCATCATCACTCAGCGGGAGGTCGGCGTAGACACCAAATCCTTTGAAGACGCCCTCGTCAATACTCTACGACAAGCGCCCGACGTCATCCTTATTGGCGAAATTCGTCACCAGGAGACCATGGAACATGCGATCGCTTTTGCCGAAACCGGTCACCTGGCCATGGCCACCCTGCACGCCAACAGTGCTAACCAGGCCATGGATCGAATCATCAACTTTTTCCCGGAAGAACGACGTCCGCAGCTGCTGATGGACCTCTCTTTAAACCTGAAGGCTGTTATAGCTCAACGACTGATTCCGACACCGGACGGCAAAGGTCGCCGAGCCGCCATCGAAATCATGATTAACTCTCCGTTGATTTCGGACCTTCTGTTAAAAGGCGAGGTACACGGCATCAAGGAAATCATGGCGAAATCAGGCGAGGCGGGCATGCAAACCTTCGACCAGGCGCTATACAAACTCTATAAGGCCGGGGAGATCTCTTATAAGGACGCCCTGGTTAACGCCGACTCAGCCAACGAACTGCGATTAATGATCAAACTTGATAAGGATGAAACTGGCGAAGGAGATGATGACGCGCTTGATGGACTCGCGCTCATGTCCGATGACGATGAGGCCTATGGACTCGATCAATAAGAGGGGCTAAGGACGCAGCCCGCGAATAATCGACGCAGTCTCTGGCCGGATGCCTCGCCAGATAAAAAAAGCCTCTGCGGCCTGTTCGACCAGCATACCAAGACCGTCGCGGCAATGACTGGCTCCGGCCGCTACCGCCCAGCGTAAAAACGCAGTCGGGGTGTCTGCATAAACCAGATCGTAAGCCCAGCAGTCGGCGCCAAACAGTCCATCAGGCAATGCCGGCATCTCTCCGGTCAAACCTGCTGAGGTGGCATTAACAACCAGATCGTAACCCAGGCCCGGAGTCTGCAGGGGCGCGGTCTTTAAACGCCCATCGGCGATAGCCGAAAACTGCTCGACCAGCGATTCTGCCCGTCGATGGGTCCGGTTCACGACCACTAACTCTTCGGGTTGCGCCTGTAGCAGCGGACCAATCACTCCAGCCGCCGCACCGCCAGCACCCACCATCAGCACACGGCGACCGGCTAACTCGACGGACAGGTTTTGTTGCAGGTCCCGCAACAGGCCCTTGCCATCGGTATTAAAACCAAGCAGTCGTCCCGATTCATCCCACATCAGTGTATTGACCGCGCCAGCAAGCGCAGCATCCGAATCCAGCCAGTCCGCTGCAGAGCAGGCGTCACCCTTAAACGGCACGGTGACGTTACAGCCGCAGCCACCCTCACGACGAAAAGCACGGAGTGCATCGGTAAACCCTTCCAGCGGCGCTTCAATCGCTCGATAAGTGAGCCGTTGCTGGGTCGCGTCGGCAAACGCTCGATGGATTTCCGGGGACTTGCTATGGCCGATTGGGTGACCAAAAACGGCGTACTGATCAGTCGTCGGCATTTTCCAGCCAGCGCGCGGCATCCACCGCAAAATAGGTCAAAATTGCGTCAGCCCCGGCTCGCTTGATTGCCAGCAGACTCTCCAGAACCGTTGCCCTCTCGTCAAGCCAGCCATTCTGTGCGGCCGCTTTAAGCATCGCGTATTCACCACTCACCTGATAGGCAAAGGTGGGCACGCCAAACTGCTCTTTTACTCGCTGAACAATATCCAGGTAGGGTAACGCTGGTTTCACCATCACCATATCGGCCCCTTCGCGCAGATCAGCGGCTATTTCTGTAAGCGCCTCATCACTGTTGGCGGGATCCATCTGATAGGTTTTTTTGTCACCCCCGGCCAGGTTAGCGGCGGACCCCACCGCGTCACGAAACGGACCATAAAAAGCAGACGCATACTTAGCCGAATAGGCGAGCACCCGGGTCGCAACGTGACCGTCGTGCTCGAGCGCACGACGGATGGCGCCAATACGCCCATCCATCATGTCAGAGGGTGCAACTATGTCAGCCCCGGCACGAGCATGGCAGAGGGCCTGGTTGACCAACGCGGCAACAGTCGAATCGTTATCCACGTAATTACTCTCATCCACCAGACCGTCCTGGCCGTGGCTGGTATAAGGGTCCAGTGCAATATCCGTGATGACTCCCAGTTCCGGATAGGCACTTTTGACTGCCTTCACGGCACGCGGCACCAGTCCGTCGTCCGCCCAGGCCTCGGCAGCATCGTCACTTTTAAGGTCGGCGGCAACCACCGGAAACAGCGCAATCGCAGGAATCCTCAACCGCTCTACCTCTACCAACTGCTCCAGCAATAAATCAATCGACAGCCTTTCAACACCGGGCAGGGAAGCGATTGGCTGGCGGACGGCTTCGCCGTCAGTAATAAACAGCGGCAGGATAAAATTTTCGGCGCAGAGCCGGGTTTCCCGCATTAGCGCCCGGGAAAAAGCCGAGCGCCGCATTCTGCGCGCTCGAAACGCCGGATAATCCCGCGCTGGAAATTGCATAGACTTAACTCGCTTCTAACCGACTACTTCACTGGGCTACGGAAAAACGCTCAACCGCTGCACAAATTTCATCAAACACGACATCCATACTCGCGTTCCCCATGATCTTGTGCAGTAACGCTCGATCAGTGTAGAAACCGACCAGTGGCTCTGTTTGAGCCGCATAGGTGTCCAGGCGACTGGCAACGGTAGCTTCATTGTCATCACTGCGCTGATAGGTCTCCCCACCGCACTCGTCACATACGCTTTCCACTTTTGACGGAGAAAAGTAGACGTTATAAATCGCCCCACAGTCACGGCAAATTCGCCGACCGGCGATTCGTTGTGTCAACTCACTGGCGGGCACATCCACCAGTACCACACCCATCAGCGGCTGGCCCACCTCAGCAAGCATCTCCTCGAGCGCCTCAGCCTGATGCAGATTGCGGGGAAAGCCATCAAGAATAAAGTTCTTTACTGCATTGGCCCCCGTAACTCTGTCACGAATCAGTTCAAGCACGATTTCATCAGACACCAGGCCTCCGGCCTCCATCACCTCTTTCGCCTTTAAACCAGCCGGCGTGCCCTCTGCCACGGCCCCCCGCAACAAATCGCCAGTGGACAGTTGCACGGCATCATATCGCTCCGTCAACAGTTTGGTTTGGGTGCCTTTTCCGCAGCCGGGGGCGCCCAGCATCACAATTCGCATAGCTTGCTCTCAAGTTAAAAACAGCGGCATTTATACCATTATCCCCACCGACGAAAAACGATGCGGTTAAACGCTCTCCAGCACACCGGGCCTCTGCCTGGCGTCTACTGCGTAAGGCACCCACTTCCAAAGTGAGGCATTGCGAAATAACACCCTTTCACCTATTATCCGCGCGGATATTTTTGGTCGCTCTGCCTTGATCCTGCGATCAAAAATCTTTTCGCCAGCACCTGACTGTTTTATTAATTCACTTTCCTGACAATATCGGAGGATCTCATGGTCAATGAGATTGTAATGGGCGTGCCTGCGCTCGGCATCGTTGGTCTTATCGTCGCGTTAATCATCTACGGCGTCATTAAAAGGACCCCCGCTGGCGAAGGTGCCGTCACCGAAATCGCCCAAGAGATCCACCTCGGGGCCATGGTCTTCATGCGTCGCGAGTACACCCAGCTAAGCCTGTTCGCTGGCGCAATTCTCATTGCAATTTTCTTTTCGCCGCTCGGATTAAATACGGCTATTGCCTTCCTGGTCGGTGCCGTGACCTCCGCTGCCGCCGGTTATATCGGCATGTTCACCGCCACCAAAGCAAACGTCCGGACCACCGTTGCTGCTAATGAGGGCAACGTTGGCGGCGCACTCTCTGTCGCATTTTTTGGCGGTTCCGTCATGGGATTAACCGTGGCTTCGCTGGGACTGCTGGGTGTCGGTACCCTTTACCTGGTATTTGGTGGTGATCCCCACACCGCCCACGTCATCCACGGTTTTGGTATGGGTGCATCCACCGTTGCCCTGTTCTCTCGTGTTGGCGGTGGTATTTTCACCAAAAGCGCCGACGTCGGTGCCGATCTGGTGGGAAAAGTTGAAGCAGGTATTCCCGAAGATGACCCCCGTAACCCCGGTGTTATCGCCGATAACGTTGGCGACAACGTCGGCGATGTGGCCGGAATGGGTTCTGACATTTTCGAGTCCTATTGCGGCTCGATGATCGCTACCGTAGCCATGGCCTCCACCATGGCAATGGAACTACTCACTCCGCTCGGCGGCGACCGTCAAACCCTGATGTTCCTGCCGCTGGCACTGGCCTCGCTTGGACTGATCTGTTCCATTCTTGGTATCGGGCTGGTACGTATGTCGGTTAACCGGCCAGCGGAACTGGCCCTGCGCATCGGCACCATTGGTTCAGCAGTGCTGTTTATTGTCAGCTCCTACTTCCTGGTTACCCAGTTAGGGGTATCGGCTAATGTCTGGGGTGCCGTTCTAACCGGCACCATCGGCGGCGTGATTATCGGACTGGTCACCGAGTACTACACCGGTGGTAAACCCGTCATCAACATCGCTAAATCCGGTGAAACTGGCCCAGCCACCGTAATGATCACCGGCCTGGCCATCGGCATGGAATCGGTGGTTGTTCCAGTGCTTACGATCTGTGGAATCATCTTTATCTCCACCGAGTTATGCGGTCTTTACGGCGTAGGTATCGCGGCAGTGGGCATGCTCGCGACCGTCGGCATTACCATGGCTATCGATGCCTATGGCCCGGTTGCAGATAACGCCGGCGGCATCGCTGAGATGGCGGGTCTGGGCGAAGAAACTCGCAAGATCACCGATTCTCTCGACGAACTTGGCAACACGACTGCCGCTATCGGCAAGGGTTTTGCCATCGGCGCTGCCGCGCTGGCAGCACTGGCGATTATTTCCGCCTTCGTTCAGGATGTCTCCCAACGCATACCCGACTTCGCGCTGAATCTTAACGAACCCCGTGTCCTGGTTGGCCTGTTCCTCGGCGGACTCTTCCCATTTTTGGTGGCGGCGCTGACCATGACGGCCGTGGGCGATGCTGCATTTGCCATGATTCGCGAGATCCGCCGTCAGTTCAAAGAGATTCCCGGACTGATGGAAGGCACGGCTAAACCCGATACCGCCAAGTGCGTTGATATCGCAACGTCTGCAGCGCTGAAGAAAATGATCCTGCCGGGAGCGCTGGCAATCGTTGCGCCAGTCGTTGTTGGATTCGGGATCGGCGCTGAAGCACTGGGCGGCATGCTCGGTGGTGCCCTGCTCGGCTGCGTACTCCTGGCGCTGATGATGGCCAACGCCGGCGGCGCCTGGGATAACGCCAAGAAACACGTCGAAAAAGGCAACTTTGGTGGCAAGGGATCCGATGTTCATACCGCCTGCGTGGTAGGCGACACGGTTGGCGATCCCTTCAAGGACACCTCTGGTCCTTCGATGAATATCCTCATCAACGTAATGGCCATTGTGTCACTCGTTATCGCCCCAATGCTCGGATGACAGGGGTGGTAGCCGTTACCTGCTGATTCAGTCAGGTAAGGCGATAGGATCGGAAAAAAGGCCGATTCCAGTGGAATCGGCCTTTTTTATAGCGATGCGATAAACCCACTATCGCGGTTGACCACGACCATTATTCACGGGGGTATTCGATTCCACCCAGCGCTCGGTTCCATCTTTAAATCGCTCTTTTTTCCAGAAGGGAGCACGACTCTTAAGCTCCTCGATCAGATAACGCGCCGCTTCAAATGCCGCCACTCGCCGGGCCGACCAGGCCGCAACCAGCACAATACAGTCATCAACTTCTATCTTGCCAACACGATGGACAATGATCGCGTCGTTAAGCGACCATTGCTGCTTGGCTTCTTCGAGTATTTTTTGCAGGTATTTCTCCGTCATCCCCGGAAAGTGCTCCAGGGTCAATCCGGTAATACCCTCCCCTTCATTGAAATCACGCATCGATCCAGTAAACACCACCGATGCGCCGGTTTTCCCGGGCAGGCGAGCGATCACCTCCCGCTCATAATCGGCGACCAACTCCCAGGGCTTCAGCGTTTTTTCCGTAATCCAGCTATTCATCATGCAGATCTCAACACCGACGAGCCCACGTCAACCACCGGTAACCGGTGGAAAAAAGGCAACCCGGTCAGCATCTTTGACCACCGCATCCAGGGGTGCATATTCCTCATTGATCGCACAGAGTGAATTCCCAGGTAGCGAATACCCGCCCTGACCGGCCTGACCGGCCTGCCAGACATCGGCTACGCAAGAACCCCTGGCCATTTCAATCAGTTCATGGTCACAGCCCACGCGTTCGCGCAAACTGGCAAAATAGAGCACTTCAATCTTCATCGGTTTAGATTCACCTGTTTAGATCTATTTGGGGTCAGCAAGGTCTGGCTCGTTGGAGCCTATCTGATGGACAAGGTTCTCCTTTAAGGAACTCAACTATGCGCCAGGATCAATGGAATCCCGGGCCGGTCAAGGTCGCGGTACTGACAGTGTCCAGTCGACGTACTACGGACGACGATACCAGCGGGGATTTAATTCGCGCACTGGTTACCAGGGCCGGCCACCAGGTCGTTACCTCCGCCATACACCATGGCGACGAACTGGAAATGCGAAATTTCCTCTCCACCTGGATCAACGACCCGGAAATTGCCGTCATTATAAGCAATGGTGGCACCGGTATAACCGATTCCATGCCCGAAGCCCTTAAACCACTTCTCGACCGAGAAATTCCAGGCTTCGCCCAACTCTTTCAACTGATCTCTTATGAAGATATCGGCAGTAGTGGCATGCTCTCGCGGGCCATGGCCGGGCTCGCCAATAACACCCTGATCTTTCTGATGCCCGGCTCCACGGCCGGCACCGAACTGACCATGGAAAAACTGGTCATTCCCCAACTTAATGAACAGACCAGGCCCTGTGCGCTGATCGGTCTGCTCTAACTACCGAGAAGCCCCATGAGCAAACTCACTCATTTCAACGCGGATGGCCAGGCACATATGGTCGATGTCGGTGACAAAGCCGAAACCCGACGTCAGGCAACGGCCAGTGGTCAGATCACCATGCTCGCAGAAACCCTGGACGCCATCCGGGCTGGGAATAACAAAAAGGGGGACGTGTTAGCGGTCGCCCGGCTCGCCGGCATCATGGCCGCAAAGAAGACGGCTGATTTAATTCCGCTGTGCCA